>Ga0208297_1000146_pt1 | contig 179739 bp, 144 predicted proteins | sample LMS_cellobiose_e_FD_187367 | JGI IMG/M metagenome (GOLD analysis project Ga0208297, IMG submission 187367) | Rumen-fistulated moose microbial communities from Alaska, USA - LMS_cellobiose_enrichment (SPAdes) (version 2) | ecosystem: Host-associated > Mammals > Digestive system > Stomach >... | reverse complement strand
TAAAACAACCCCCGGAAGCGTCCGAAAAGCGCCTCCGGGGATTTTTCTTTTCAAAAAAGTTTACACAAAAATCGAAAACTGCGCAAACAATTTTTCACGCCGCGAGCAAACCCGGGCTTACAATATAAAAGAAGATGGAGGAAGAGCACCAAGCGGCTGTAAAGAAGATGGAGGAAGAGCACCAAGCGGCTGTGAAGAAGATGCAGGAGATGGAGGAAGAGCACCAAGCGGCTGTAAAGAAGATGGAGGAAGAGCACCAAGCGGCTGTGAAGAAGATGCAGGAGAGTGAGGAGGAACGCCAAGCTCTTCGTTCTGTCCGCATATCAGAACTGAAACAAGCCTTTGAAGCATCAGGACGTAAGCAAAACTTTGCCGAACCTGATGAGGCGGAAACTCTGCTGACCCTTACCGAAAAGAAAATCATCCAGCAATGCCGTAGACCCCATTGTCACGGATGCAAGCTTGGTTGGATTTGTCCCAAATTTTGGTCAGAGTAGTTTTTACCTTGCAAACGGTTTCCTGGGGCGGAAAACGTCAAATAAATGTGCTCCAGAAATGAAAAAGGTCAGGATCACGGTCGTGCGCATGGCGTGTTACAGGGATTTGATGGAAAAGTATGAAAATCCCATCGAGCACGCCTGCGAGCTGCACGAGGGGCAGGTCTTCATCGCCGACGGGTGGCGGAAGCCGGAAGGTCTCTGCAACAGCGCGTGGGAGAGCATGTCCGCTTTCGTGATGGCGCTGGCCCACGGCGGGGAAAATTTCTACGACGGCTGGATGAAGAATCCGAAGTCCGCCATGATCTCCTGCAACGACGGGTTCCGCCCGGTGAGTTTCCTGATCGAAACCTTGGAAGAGCCGTGAAATGATCGCCTGCGGCGCTTCTTGAGCTTGACCTTCCGTGTTGCGCACGCGCCGCATCTATTCGCCGGAATGCGGGATCATGGCATCGCGCCTTTGGTCTTCTGCGGCGTAATGCGTATATGTTCTTTCGGCGAAGCCTTCCACATACCGTCTTCCCGGCGAAACTCCGTCGGGCCGATATCGGAACTTTCAAGCACGAAAAGATCGTTGTTTTTCCACACGCCGCGGGCTTTCTGATAAATGGATGCGCCAGTACAAAAGACTTGCCGGTCCAACCTTACCGTGTAGCAGTTGTTGTTTCCCCGAACATAGAGAATCGCGACCGTTTTCCCGTCCGGGGAAATTTCTTTTATCGGATCGAACCTTGTTATTCCCAAAAAGCATCCCGAAAGAGTCAAAAACAACAACGCGGGCAATTTCATTTTCAGCCACGAACCGAGGAACAGCGGCAGCAGCAGCGGAATGCAGCTCATCAGCAGCCATACATTGGGATCACCGAGCGCAAAAAGGCTAAAAAAGATCATCACTGCTCCAGCGGTCAGACCGATGGCGGCGAGTTCGCTTCTCCATTTTTTCGGGTCTTCGAAAAACTTCATGATGCTCTCCTCTCGGTTGACCGTTCCTTATTCCATGCAACAGCGTCCTGGCTGATCCTGTCTGTGATGTTTTCTGCCTGTTCATGCCGTAATATACACCGCAGGAGGATATTTTTCAACCGGAGAGCAGTCCTCCCCGTCGGAATATCCCGCGGCGAAAGTGCCGGTCGGAGTCTTGACAAAACCGGCTTTTGTGGGCAGAACCATTATCTGCGCATGTAATCGACCGCCGCCCTCATCGAAAAAAGACCGGAAATGATGGAATTTTCGGGCGTAAAGGTTTGTATTTTTCAGGTTCGCGGTGTATATTATGCAGATACACGGGAGAAGATTCCGTGAAGAGGAGCAGTCGCCGGAGTGTTGACTACATGATCGGCGGCTTTGTTTTTTGGAGCGGTCTCCCGGGCATCGGGAGAAGGCTCCGGGGTGATTTTTAGGGAACGAACGGATGAAGCTTGGTCTTGTCGAACATTTGAAGCGGAATATGGCGGCCGCCGCCTTGAACAGCCTCATGAAGCTGGTCTTCCCCTTTCTGAACAGAACGCTCTTTCTCTGGGTCATGGGCCCCGCCTATCTGGGGCTCAACGGCCTCTTCTGGTCGATCCTGGGGGTGCTCTCGCTGGCCGAACTGGGCTTCGGCACCGCGGTCGTTTCCGCCATGTACAAGCCCGTGGCCGACGACAACCGGAAACTTCTCTGCGCTTACTTGTGCTTCTACCGGACCCTCTACCGCTGGGTCGGGGCCGCGATCTTCGTCGTGGGACTGTGCCTGCTCCCCTTCCTCCGCTACCTGGTCCACGGCAGCGTTCCGGCTGACGTAAATCTGCATGTGCTCTACGTCATCCACCTGACCAACACCGCCGTGAGTTACTTCCTCTTCTCCTACCGGGGGGCGGTGCTCAAGGCCTATCACCGCAACGATGTGGAAAACAATATCCGCACCGGGGTCTCCGCCGCCCAGTATCTGGCGGGGTTCGCCATTCTGTGGCTCACGCGCAACTACTACGGCTACGTGCTCTGCACGGTGTTCTTCACCGTGGTGCAGAATCTGCTGATCCTGCGTCACTCGCAGCGTCTTTTTCCCGAGATCCTGCCCGAAGGCGATCTGTCGGACTCCCTGCGCAGCAAGATCAAGGAGGACGTTACCTTCATTTTCATGCACCGGGTAGGCGGCGCCATTACCGGGTCCATGGGCAATCTGCTGATCTCGGCCTTTCTCGGGCTGGTGGCCGTTGCGGCCTACGGCAACTACTACTACGTGGTCACCGCCGCAGGCGGCGTCGTCTGGGTCGCCTATCACTCCATGAACTCCGGTTTCGGCAACTGCATCAATACCGAGAGCCGGGAAAAAAGCTTCGAGATATTCATAAAATTCAACCGCCTGGTGGGCATCATCATCCTCTGGTGCGCGGCGATGATGACGGCCCTCTACCAGCCTTTCCTTCATGAGTGGACCCGGTGCGTCCGCGGCGGCATGGAGCGTCACTTTCTCACGGCCATTCTCATGGTGCTTTACTTCTACTTGCTGCAGTCCCGGCAGGTCCTGCTTTCCATCAAGTCGTCGGCGCGGCTTTGGCGCCCGGACTGCTGGAAACCCATCGTGGCCGGGGCGGCCAATCTCCTCTTGAGCTCTCTCTTCATCATCCATCTGCCGGAGCCCTACAAACTCGACGGCGTAATCTTTTCCTCCGTCCTCACGATGGGCGCCATCCAGTTCCCATGGGAAGCCTATGTGGTTTTCACCAACCTCTTCGACCGGAAGCAGGCCCGGATCTACTTGCGTTCCGAGGCTGAACTCTTCGGGCTCGCGGTGCTCCTGTGCGCCTTCACCTGGGGCGTGGCCGCGCTGATCCCCAAAAGCGGCTTCACGGGCGTGATCATCAAGGCCGTCGCGGCCGCCGTCTTCGCCGGAGGCCTGCTTGCGGCCTATTTCAGGCAGGATATGCTCGATGTCTTGAAGAAGGTCTTTCCCGGCTTACTCGGGGGCAGGGAGATCCCGCACAAAATGTAAGGAACGGGAGTCTAACCGTTCTTCTTCCGCCCCTTGCGTTCGCTCAGGGGGAAATAGAGCAGCTGGAAGTACAGCTTCGCCGGCCAGACGATCCCTTTCGCCGCCAGACGGAGCAGGGGCAGCGCGGCCCTTTTGGGCGCGGAGGCCCGCCGGGCGAGGGCCCGGAGCTGTTCCGCCCCCGGCGGAGCGAAGAGTTCCGCCAGCGCCTTCCGGCGGTCGCCGTTCGATATCTTCCGGGACGTGACCGGGTGAAAGAGAAACCAGCAGAGGATCGCCAGCCACTGATTGCTCCAGATGTCCAGCAGATCTCCGGGGAGTGCGGTGTCGGCGGCGAAGGCCAGCAGGGAGCGAACTTGGCTCATCAGGTCGAACACCAGCCGGGGGGAGTGCTCCGTGGTGAGCGAGTTGGCCCGGCGGCGGTAGACGTAGAAGACTTCGTCCACATAGGCGAATTTTTCGGCGGCGAACCAGACCCGCGGAGCCCACTCGAAATCCTCCATCAGTTTCCCCGCCGTCTGGTAGAAGCGGCGTTCCCGCAGGAAGGCCGTCCGGTAGGCGCACAACCAGGTGTAACTGCGGAATTGGCCGCCGTGCCGACCGGCCCGGCGGAGCGCTTCGACCCCCGAAAAGACGCCCGCGGCATCTTCGGGGCGGAAATTGGTGAGGCGGGGAGCCTTGGTCAGATCCGCCGTCTCGTCGGGGGTGCTCACCCCGGCGAAGGCGAGGATGTCCACCTGGCCCGTTTCCCGCAGTTTCTGCGCGAGGCGCTCCAGCTGCCGTTCCATGAGCCAGTCGTCCCCGTCGAGGACCACCAGATATTCGCCTTTCGCGTGGTCGATGGCGTAGTTGCGGGTGGAGGCGACGGCGCCGCTTTTCGGGGCGGAAACCACCTCGAATCTCGGATCCTTGCGCGCCTGTTCCCGACAGAGGGCCAACGAGTTGTCGGTGGACTCCTCCACATAGCAGATCGCCTCGAACTCCCGGAAGGTCTGAGTTGCAACGGATTCGAGTGCTCGGGGCAGGTAGGGCTCCGTCTGGTAGCCCGAGAGGATGACGGTGAAGAGGGGACGGGAACTCATGGGGCGGTCTTCCTCTCCTCGTCGTTCAGGATCCCGGTCAGAAGTTCGTGCTGGCTTTCGAGATAGGCCTGCCGGGTGAAGAGCCGGGCCCGTTCCGCGCAGTGTTCGCGCTTTGCGCGGCGGAAGCTCTCGTCCGAAACCAGACGGGCGAGGATCCGCGCGCCCTCTTCCACCGTGTGCCAGGCGAGCTCCGGATCGTCCACGATCTCGCAGGGGCCCCCCTCATCGGGGACCACGGGGATGATCCCGGCTTTCAGATATTCCGTCACGGCGATGCCGAAGGATTCGTCCCGCTCGGCGTGGAGGGCGAAGGTGCCCGAAAGGAGAAAGGCCGCCTTCTCTTTCCCGTAGCGGGGGCCGACGAGACGGAGCCAGTCCCTCCGCGCGGCGATGGCCCTGATCAGCATCACGTAAGCGGAGTGGTTCAGCGGGCCCGCCAGTTCGAGTTTCAGGTCCTTCCCCGAAAGCGCCCGCGCGCGGTCCGTCATGGTGATGATGTCCAGGATCCGTTTTTCCGGGAAGAGGTGGCCCAGAACGACGACCTTGAGTTCGTCCCGCTCCTGCGTTTTTTCCGGAAACTCGAAGACCGTGGGAGGATAGAAGACGCAGCCGTTGAACTCCCCGTAAAAGGAGCGCATGAGTTTTTCCACATAGTGCGAATTGGGGTAGATCCGTTCCCGGGGATCGGCGAGGATCTTCCTGGTGGAGCGCATGCCCAGAAGGGGCCGGAGCAGCGTTTCCGCGAAGAACGTGCGGAGCTGTCGGCGGAGCCGGGCGAGCCCCTTGAGCGGAGGCCGACCGTTCAGATAGTCGATGAAACCGTTGTCTCCGAACTGCCGCAAAAGAAAGACGAAGTGGTGGGCGGGCTTGCCGAAGTCGAACATGTTGACCGTGGAAATGCAGATGTCGGCCTTTTTCGCCAGCTGTTTCAGCCGGTGCGTCCGGTAAAAGGGCAGGATCGCATCCAGCTTTCGGAGAAGGGAATTTGCGGGTTTGACGTATTCGACCCTGAGTTTTTCGAGGTCGACGGGAAAGTTCAACGTCTCCGCCGCGTGGGCCACGTCGGAGCGCCAGTTCAGCGCCAGAGTGACTTCGCAGCTTTTCTGGAGTTCCGCAATGAAGGACAAGGGCGTGACTTCGCCGCCCCCCAGCGCGCGATTGAATTCCGAAAAGTAGATGAGAATCCGTTTCATTGCCGCCTCATTTGCCTGATTTGAGTTTCAGCAAGGGGAAGTAAAACCAGAGGAAGAACATTTCCGCCAGTCCCCCCGCGCCGGGGTGCCGGAAGAAGAATTTGACCCACCACCCGGCGATCTTCCGGCTGCGCTTGGCCGCCTTGAGGAGCAGATCGAAGTCGCCGAAGCCCCCGGCGAAGATGATCTTCAGCGTCTCCAGCCGCTCCTTCCGGGGTATCTGCCGGACGAAAAGGCCGCTGAACCACTTGCTCAGCAGAATGTAGATCCACTGGGTGGACCAGCAGGCGCTTATCCGCGGGTCGAAGCCCGGCTCCCTGGACACCTTCGCGTGGAAGGCGAAAAGGGAGTGCAGAATGATGGCGAAGTCCTTGTGAAAATATCCCGCTCCGCGGGCCGCCGTGGAGACCGAGTTGGCCCGGATCCGGTAGAGGTAGAAGGGCTCGTGCAGGGGGACCACCCGGCTCGCCAGATAGAGGGCGCGGGGAGAAAACTCGCTGTCCTGCCGCCGGAGCCCGTAGATGCACTTGAGATCGTGTTCGATCAGGAACTCCCGCCGGAAGACCGTCATCTGGAGCATGGGGCAGGGGTAGATGTCGAAGCGGGCGATGAAGAGGACCGCTTCGGGGCCGGTCAGTTCGGCGGGGGAGTGCTCGGGGGGATAATTTTCCCGGAGTTCCCGTTTGTCGGTGCCCTCCGTATAGGCGACGATGGCGCAGGGGTAGAGGTCGGCGCCGGGCCGGTTCCCGATCTTTTCCGCGATCCGGGCGAGGGACTCTTCGGCGATGGTGTCGTCGCCGTCCAGATAGATCACATATTCGCCGCGGGCCATGTCGGTGCCGATGTTCCGCGTGGCGGAGCAGGAGCCGCTGCGCTCGCAGTTGAAGACGCGGAACCGGCTGTCCTTCGCCGCGTACTCCCGGACGATCTTTTCGGTATCGTCCTTCGAATCTTCCACGCCCGCCAGAAGCTCCCAGTCCTGAAACGACTGGTTCAGGACCGAATCGAAACATTCCCGGATGTAGGGGGCTACATCACAGCAGGGAACGACCAGAGAAAAAAAAGGTTTCATGGATCCATACCTTGCCTTCTTCCGCCCGTGCGTTCTTCGCACCCGGAAGATATACTTCCGCATAATATATCACATTTCGAGGGGAAAAGCAAATGTTTTCGAAGGGGAAAGTTCAGAGTTTTTCCTCATTTCCCGGTCCGCAGCCCAGAAGTTTCAGCAGACGGCTGCGGATCCTGCGCCACAGGGGCCGGGGCCGGGTGAAGTCCGCGGCGGCCGCGGCGAACCCGTGTTTCCTCAGCGCCCGGAAGAAAAGATCCCGGTCGGGGTGCAGGCCGCCGGGGCGGTGCAGGTAGTGCTGGTCGATGTCCGCGAGGGTGCATTTCCTGATCTCGAGCGCTTCCGCCGCGTCCTTGAGCAGCGCCGCCCCGCGGGGGGTGTTCACGAGCAGCGTGGAAACGCCCGTGTTGTCGTCCCATTCGGGCGCGAAGGCGGCGAAGCGCCAGTTGTCCGCGATGGTCAGGTCGGAGCCGCGCCGCACCCGCGTGTACGGACACGCCGCGCAGGCCCGGCGGTTGATGATCCCCGAGAGGAAGAGCCGGAAATAGGGGTCGTGGTCGCAGTCCTCCAGATAGGTGCTCCCGTCGGCGAAATCGACGCCCATCCGCATGGGGACGCAGCCGAGTTTTCCGTCCCGGCAGCGGACCTGGCGGACCGCGGAACCCCGTTGGGCCGCCAACTCCCGCAGATAGGCCTGGAAGACCTTGGGGGAGGGGGACCCGTGGCAGATGAAATCCACCGTGACGAGACCTTCGCTTCCGCCCTTTTCCCCGAGAAAAGCGTAAAGGGCCGCGACCTGGCAGGGGGTCCCCGAAAAGAGGACCTCTTTCCCCGAATCGAGGAGTTTCTTCACTTCCGGAAAGATGCCGGCGGTGTCGCTCTGGACGTACTTCGACCCCCGCATGGCGTCTCTTGCGGCCGGATCGGAGCCGATCGTGTGCCGGACCTGGAGGGCGGACGTCCACACCGCCCCCGCCACGGCCCCGCCCCGCGCCAGCACGGCGTCGGAGAGAGCGGTGAAAGCGCCGCCAGAGGTGCTTTTTTCGCGGACCGCCCGCTCCTTGTGGCGAACGGAGCAGAACTCCGGGTCGTCCGTCCGCGGCGGAAAATCGGCGTTGACCGGACAGGCTTTGCGGCACTTGCCGCATTTCACGCATTTGGCGAAGTCGATCTCAGGATAGGAAAAACCGTCCGCGTCGGGCGTCATGCGCAGCGCCCGCGCGGGACAGGCCGCGGCGCAGGCTCCGCACCCGAAGCAGAGCCGGGCGCCGTTGATGAACTCAAGCGTTTCTTTTTTCGTTCCCATGGGAAGCAGCTTTCAGCATTCGAGCAGGTCCGCAAGTTTGGCGGCCCGGAGCTGCCGCAGCTGACGTTTGGTGAGCCCGGCGACGGGAACGGGGCGCACTTTTCCGTACTCGAGGAGCGTTTCCAGCGCTTCGGGGGAAAGCCGCTTCTTACCCGTCACCTGCAATCCCTTGCCCGTTCCGTCGGGGGAAAGTTCCGCTCCGCCGGGCAGGGGACGGTTGCACACCGTCCGCAGCGCCATGATGTTGAACTGGAAAAGACCGACGCAGTAGCGTTTCCAGAGCCGTCCGGGCTCCTGGAAGACCCGGTAGATCCACTCCGTGCCGCTGCGCTGCATCCAGCGGGGGGCTCGTTTGACGGCTCCGGCGATGAAGTTGAAGGTGCCGCCCACCCCCATGGCGACGCCGCAGTCGAGGCGGCGGCGGTTGCGCTCCAGCCACAGCTCCTGCTTGGGGTTGCCGAAGCCCACCAGCAGGATGGCGGCTCCCGAAGCGTTGATCTTTGCGCAGAGCTCCCGGTCTTTTTCTTCGGCGTCGGGGGCGTCCAGGCGGACGAAGGGGCAGTCCAGTTCGATCTCAAGGCCCGGATGGCGGCTTGCGAGCAGTTCGGCGGCCCGCCGGGTGTACTCCTCGCCCCCCCCCAGGAAGAAGAGCTTGCGGCCCTCTCTGGCGGCACGTTCGGCGATGAGGGGAACGAGGTCGGCTCCCGTGACCCGTTCGGGCAGGGGCGTCCCCTGCAGTTTGCTCAGCCAGACGAGGGGCATGCCGTCGGGGACCGTCAGATCGGCCCGGCGGAGTATGGCGGCAAGGGCCGGATCCCGCGGGAGATCCCGGAAGGGCGACCAGGTGTTGACGATGAAGTCCACGTTGACCGTGGCGACGCAGCGGCATCCTTCTTCGCCGGGGCCCTGGGCTGCGAACCGGAAGATGCGGTCGAGAGCCTGTCCGGCGGTGAGGGCGTCGAAGGGCAGTCCCAGCAGGACGGGACGGGATTCACTTGTTTTCGGTGACGGCATGGATGATCCTTTCGACATGGTTCTTCCAGGTGAACTGCGCGGCGCGGCGGTGTCCCGCTTCGATGAGTTCCGCCCGCAGTTCCGGGGACTCCAGCAGACGTTTCAACGCGTCGGCGACGGCGTCGGGGTCCTTCGGATCGAAGAGCAGCGCGGCCCCCCGGCCCAGCTCCGCCAGCGAGGAGCAGTCGGAACAGGCGCAGGGGATCCCCAGATCCATCGCTTCGATGAGGGAGAGGCCGAACCCCTCGAAGAGGGAGGGGAAGACGTAGGCCGCGGCCCCCCGGTAGAGGTCTTCGAGGTCTTCGTCGGCGACGAAGCCCGGCAGCAGGATCCGGTCGGCGAGGGGCGAGGCCGCCGCTCTGGCGCGGATGATCTCCGCCCCGTGCCAGTCGGCGCCCCCCAGCACCAGACGGTAACGCTCCGTGAAAGAGGCGGGGAGTTTTTCGTAGGCTTCGATGAGCGTGTACTGATTTTTGGCGGGATGTTCCAGCCGGGAAATGTAGAGCAGATATCCCCCCTTTTCGAGACCGTATCGTTTCAGGACCGTGCCCGCGGGCTTCGCCGTGCGTTCGGGCAGGCCGTTCCAGCTGACGATGATCTTTTCGCGGGGGATCCCGAGGAAGGCGGTCATGTCGTCGGCCGTGGCTTCGCTGATGGCCACGGGGAACTCCGCCCGGCGGATGAAGAAGGGGAGCACCTTCTTCTGGTAGAACATGCGGAACCCGTCGTATTTGCCGGGCACGCGGTGGGCGGCCAGGTCGTGGACCACCGCCGCCGTGGGAACGGAACAGAAAGCCGCCGCCCGGCGGTTGGCCGCGGCGAGGTAGAAGAGGTCGAAGCGCCCATTTCTGATCTTGAAGGGCAGGATGAAGAGGTGCCACAGCATGCTCAGGACGGGGCGGCGGGTCCACTTCGGGGCGACGATCAGGGGGAATCCGGCGAGATCCTGCACTGCTTCGGGCTCCGCCGCGACCGTCACCTCGTGGCCGGTCTCCTTCAGGGCCTTCAGAGCGTTCCGCATGTAGACCGAGATCCCCGAGCGGCCGTGATCGAAGGGGATCGCGCTGAAAAGTATCCTCATCGGAGTTCCCCCTTGACCCAGAGACGGAACTTGCGGAGATATTCCTGCTCGGAAAAGCGTTCCCGCACCAGTTCCCGGCCCCGCCGCCCCAGCCGGAGCCGCAGTTCCCGGTCGCCGAGGAGTTTATCCACGGTCCGGGCGAAGCCGGGGATGTCGCGGGGCGGCACTGCCAGTCCCGTGACGCCGTTCTCGAGCCATTCGCCGATGCCGCCCGTTCGGAATGCCGCGACGGGAAGTTCGCGGGCCAGAGCCTCGGGGCCCACCAGGCCGAAGGGCTCCTGCCAAAAGAAGGGGAACACGGCGACATCGCTCGATGCGTAGAGCTTTTCCGGGTCGGCCACCCAGCCGGCGAAGGTGACTTTTTTCGCCACGCCCAGCTCGGAAGCGAGGCGTTCCAGCTCGGGCCGCTGGCCCCCGTCGCCGGCGACGGTCAGACGGTAATCGTGTTCGAGGAGCGCCAGCGCGCGGAGCAGCTGGTCCACCCCCTTGCCCCGGATCAGCTGGCCCGTGAAAAGGAGCCGGGGAATGTCGTGTTCTTCATGCACGGGGGCTTCCGGCGGCACGGGGATGGGGGGCGGTATCACCGCGACCTGCTCCGGGGCGAAACCGTTGAGGATCAGGTTCTGCCGCATGAATCCCGACAGCACCGCCACGCGGGGGATCCGCCGCAGGAGCCGGAGCCGATCCCGCGCCCCCGTGGTCCGGGCGGCCAGCTCCGCGAAAAATCCTCCCCGCCAGTGACGCGGCGAAGTCGCCATGGCGCAGAGCCCGCAGCGGAACAGGGAGTAGGGGCGGTGACACTCCTTCCGGCCGAAGGGTGTGTAGCGGTAGGTGCGCGGGCAGTAACATTCGTGGTCGTGGACGTAGAGGGCCAGCCGGTCGCCCCGGCTTTCGATGAGGCGCTCCAGAAAGTCCGTGTCGGTGATCCGGTGGACGACGGTGAAGTCCGCCTCGGGCAGGGCGTCGGGCGGGAAGATCCGGTCGAAGTTTTCCGCAAAACGTTCCCGGTCCCGGTCGGGCCGCTGGAAACAGCCGTACACCGTCGCCCCGGCCTGCCGCAGCAGCCCCGCCGTCTGGAAGATGAAACGCTCGATCCCCCCGGCGAACCCGGCCCGTTCGGAAATGAAAAGGATGCGCATGTCAGCGGGAACTTTCATCTTCGACCTTCCGGTAAAAATCCGCCAGGATCCCGGTGATGTTCCGCCAGGAGTAGGTTTCGCAGGCTTCGCGTTTCGCGTTCAGGACCATGCGGCGCGTACCTTCCGGATCCCGGCGGCAGGCGTCCACGGCTTCGACGATGGTCACGGGGGCTCCGGGGTCGCAGAAGCGGCCGTTTTCCCCCTCGCGGACCAGGTATTTCAGTCCTCCGACACAGGAGGCGATAACCGGGACCCCCGCGGCCCAGGCCTCCAGCACGGCGATGCCGAAGGGCTCGTGGCACGAGGGCAGCACGAAGAAGTCCGCCGCATGGAGCGCGGCGGGGAGCAGGTCGTCGTCGGCGGAGACTCCGGGGAGCCACAGCACCCGGCCGGCCAGACCGAGGGACTCGATCATGTCGCGCATTTCCCGAGCATACCATTCGGCGCTCACGGGGCCGATGAGGACCACCCCCGCATCGTCGCCCCGGTCCCGGAGCAGCGCCGCCGCGCGGAGCAGGGCCTGCTGATTCTTCTGGTAGTCGATCCGGGCGATGCAGACCAGCAGCAGCCGTTCGGGGGGAATGCCGTATTTTTGCCGCAGGTCGAGATCCACCTTGCGATCGAAGCGTCCGGCGTCGATGCCGTTGGGCAGATAGAGGATCTTGCGGCCGGGATACTTTTCGCGGAGCAGTTTTTCCTCGTTGGCGCCCACGCAGATCAGCGCGTCGGCCGCGGCGGCGACGTCGAAGCGCCGGCCGGCCAGAAGATCCAGCAGCGCGCCGTAACGCACCGTTCGCCGCGTGGGGCGGAGCATTTCGCGCATCTCCTGTTCGGGGATGTCCATGCACCCGCCGTGAAAGGAGATGACGGCGGGGATCCCGAGCTTGTGCGCCTCGAGGATGGCCGTCTGGGCGATCCGGCCGCCGCAGTGGATGTGGATCAGGTCCCATCCGCCCTCGCGCAGGGCTTGGGTCAATGGGGCGGAAATGGGGTTGCCCCCTTTCTTGTCGAGAGCCTTCCGGGCCTCGGGGCTCAGGGGCCAGTAGGGGTAGAAGTAGTCGAAGCGCCGGATGGGGATGTTTTCCCGCACTTCGTCGCCCGCGGCGGAGCAGGCTTTCGTGGCGCAGATGACCGATTCGATGCCGTGCTCCTTCAGGTGCTTCGCGGTGTTCCAGACCACGGTCTCGGTGCCGCCCCACTCTTCGAAGGCGAAGCGGCGGACCACGTGGGCGATCTTAAGTTGCGGACGTGCTCCGGACATGGTCCCGGACTCCTTTCCAGTGATAGAAACGCTGAACGAAGCGGCGCACGGGCGCGCCGGGCAGCTCCTTCAACCCCGCCGGGCGGGCCAGCAGGAACGCCGCGTCGCGCAGGGATTCCATCCCCGCCGAAAGCATCTCGCGCAGCAGGTTCGGCTTGTCGCCGAAAATGACCGCGTCGGCGGCGCCTTCGCCGTAGAAACGCTTCTTCAGCTGGGCGACGGTGTAGTTGTGGGAGTGTTCCACCTGCGCTTCGGGCGCGTAGACGATCCGCATGGGCCGCCGGTGGGCCCACTCCACGTCCTCCGAGAAGCGCAGATCCTCGTCGAAGGGATTTTTCACCAGGTCTTCCCGGAATGCCGCCGAGGTGGCGAGGGAAAAGAAGAAGCGCCACTTCGCCGCCTCGCGGCCGTCGCCGAAGGCCCGCAGATTGTCCTTGCGGACCAGCCAGGCCGCATCGGGCCGGGCCAGCTGATTGCCGTAGACCGCGTCGGCCCGGCCTTCCAGCAACGGCGCGATGAGCTCCGCCAGCCAGCGGTCGTTCACGGGGACGGCGTCGGCGTTGTTGAAGACGATCACGTCGCCGCGGCTGTGGCGGATCATATAGTTCAGCCGGGCCCCGGGCAGGTAGGGCCCTTCGGGCCGGGGCAGGCGGCGGGCGCCGGGAAAGGCGTCGATGATCTCCGGCGTACGGTCGGAGGAGCCGTCGTCGCAGCAGACGAGCTCGAAGGGCAGCGGACACTTCTGGCCGGCCGCCGCCTGAAGGGTCCGGCCGATGAATTCTTCATCGTTGCACGAACGGATCAGGATGCTGACGAGACGGCACATGTCGGGGGATGACGCCGGGGGTTACGGCTGGGCGGCGAAGGCCGTCATGGCCTCGGCTTCGGTGGCGTAGATGTCGAAGATCCGGCAGACCTTGGTGATGTCGAAGACGATCTTGGGGCGGGGCTGGAGACAGCACAGCTTCAGGGCGCGGTTGTTGGTGTTCATCCACTGCAGAATGGCGACCAGCGCGCCGAGGCCGGAAGAATCCACGTGCTCCATCTTTTCCAGATTGAAGAGCACCTTGCGGCTGTCTTTCAGACGTTCGAACATGGTGTCCTTGAACTCCTCGGAACACGAGGCGACCAGACGTCCCGAAAGAGTCACTTTCAGGACATCGTTTACCGTTTCGAAATGATACTCCATGCGTCACATTCCTTTCCTGTTTTCACATTCGTTTCCGTCATGCGTATAAAATAGCCTCGCTTCGCCTTTTTTTCAAGTCCGGAACGGCCGAAAACACCTTCTATTGCCCCTTTTTTTTCCGGCCGCTCCCGCGCAGAACCGCCCGGCGTTTGCTTCCGGAGCTTCGAAAATCGGCGATTTTCATGAGAACTTAAGGAATTTTGCGTTTTTCAGGAGAAAATCACCGTCATCCAGCTTGAAAAAAATGTGAACTGAGGCTATATCATACGAAACAGGTTTCCGGGGAGGCCTTTGTGAGACGTATGTCTCACGTCGCTTCGGCGTGCGTGTTCGGTCTTCCCGGAAGTCCGGCAGGGAAGGAAGTTCGTGAGAACGATCACCGGATTCTTGAGGAAGAGGTTTCGATGTTGACTTTTGAAGAGAGCGATTTAACGATGACCGCGCCGGTCGCGGGGCATCACCCGGTGCTGCTGGTGAGCCGCAGCGGGCAGCTTACGCTTTCGCTGAACGATTTTTTCCGGGATTCGGACATCTCCCTCGTTTCCGTTGGAAGCTGCTGCGACGGCATCCGGCGTTTCAAGCAGGAGCAGTTCGAGGCGGTGATCACCGACCTCGGCCTGGAGCCCGACGACGGGATCCGGCTGCGGCAGGCGGTACACCAGGTGGATGCGAAGATCCCCGTCCTCTTTCTTACGCCCGCCTCCCGCTGGTCGGACAGCTCCCTCATGGACCGGATCGCGGAAGATCCCCACTCCTACTACATCCCGGAAAACGGAGACCGGGAGTTCATGCTGGCCAAACTGCATCAGGTCATCCACACCTATGAAGCGGAAACCTCACTGAGCGTCCTCAAGGGCAGGGTCGCGAAGAGCTGGTTCCTCGCGGGCCGGGTCCAGCAGGCCATGCTCCCCCCCTGGGTGCACTTCAGTCCCGGTTACGAGTTCAGCTGCCTCTATCACCCCTTCACCAAGGTGAGCGGCGATCTTTTCGAATGGCTGCCCTTGGACGAGGACCGCGCCCTCTTCATTTTCGGCGACGTTTCCGGTCACGGGACCCATTCGGCTCTGGCCATGACGGCCATTCAGTCCTTCCTTTCCCAGCTCGTCATGCAGGACCGGGAACGGGCCGAACACCCCGAGCTGATCGTCGCCGACATCAACGATTTCTGCTCCCGGCGGCTGCGCAGCATCGTCTACATGGGGACGCTGGTGGCCTATATGGACTTCGGGAAGAATCTCCTGCGCTACCAGAACGCGGGCTACGTGGACGTCCTCTGCGTGGACAGCAGAACCGGAGAGGTCATCGACATCAACCCGGAAGGGAAGGGCAGCATTCCGCTGGGCCTGGTCCCGGATGCCGCGTACACCGCGGCGGACACCGTGGAGTACCACTTCGAGGACTCCTCGGTTTTTCTCTTTTCCTCGGACGGGCTCATGGACCTTTCCCGTGACCGGGAGGGCCGGAAGTACATGGACATGGAAACGTACAGGCATTTCAGCTGTGTGCTGGCCAGGGACGCCCGCCGGGTCGAAAAATCCATCGCGCTGCCTTTTCGGTGCCTCCACAATCTCGAACAGCTGGGGTACATCTATCCCCAGGACGACCTCACCATGGTCATGGTCCGGAAGCCCCGGCTCACCAGCCGGGAGTACGTTTTTTCGTGCCGTGTCCCCGCGGACAGCAAGTCGGCGGACGATATCTGCCGGCGGGCCGGGGAGTTCGTTCAGAAATACTACGGGGACGAGTCCCTCTCGGTGAGCACGGAACTGCTCCTCGAGGAGTATCTGGTCAACGTCATCATGCACGGACTCGACGCCTACGAGAAACTCAGCGAATACCTCGCCGTCGAAATCGTCGCCCACGACCGTGAACTGAAACTCATCGTCTGGGACCGCGGCAAGGAGTGGGACGGGCTCTGGCTTACCCGCCGCCATGCCGAGGAGTCCATGGACCACCTGAACCGGACCATGGCGGACTCCGGCCGGGGGATCCCCATTATCAGCACGATCGCCTCGCGGATCTCGCGTCACCGCTTCTGCGGCCTGAACGAGACCACCTTCATCATCCCGCGTTCCGGCGGGGCGGCCGGGGAAGGACGGTGAGCGCCATGAGTTCGAAGAACAGAGCCCATCTGTCCAGGGAGATCGAGAATGTCCTCGAGGAGATGTCCGACCGGAGGAACAATCGGGCGAAGGCCGGATTCAAGATGATCGTGTGGAAAAGTTCCATCTGGTTCGCTTATGCCCTCAAACGCTTCGTGGACATCGTGTTTTCCATCGCGGCGCTGGTGGTGCTTGCTCCGTTGTTCCTCGTCATTGCCCTCGCCATCAAGCTGACCTCGCCGGGGCCGGTGTTCTTCGTGCAGGTCCGGGTGGGGCGCTACGGCAAGACCTTCACCTTCTACAAGTTCCGCAGCATGTACGAGGATGCCGAAGCGCGCAAGGCGGCGCTGATGGCGCGGAACGAATCCGCCGACGGCATCATCTTCAAGATGGCCGACGACCCCCGGATCACTCCCGTTGGCAAGTTCCTCCGCCGGACCAGCATGGACGAACTGCCCCAGTTCCTGAACGTGCTCTTCGGAGACATGAGCCTGGTGGGGCCCCGGCCCCCGGTGCCTTCCGAAGTCCGCCAGTATCCTCTCGAGGCCCTCAAGCGTCTGAACGTCCGTCCGGGGCTGACCTGTCTCTGGCAGGTTTCCGGCCGCAGCGACATCCCCTTCAAGGAGCAGGTCCGGCTGGACAAGGAGTACATCAGCTCCAGATCCTTTTTCCGGGATCTGGTGATCCTGTTGCGGACCATACCCGCCATCCTGGGCGGGAAAGGAGCGTATTGAGCCATGAACGTGTGTCTTTACATCGGCACCCCCAAGGACGAGTGGTCCCGGCAGTTCTTTCCCGAAAAGAGCCCTGCCGAACTGCCGGTGGCGGGGAAGACCTGGGTCAATCACGTCGTGGATATCTGTTCGCTCCTCGAAGTGCCCGAAGTCTACGTGGCCGACTGCTTCTACCGCGAGGCGCTGGTCTCCCGGCTGGGCGGCGGCGCCCTCTGGTCCCTGAACATCCACTGCCTGCGGAGTTTTCCCTGCGCAACTCCCGAAGAGCTGCTGCGCCGGCATGCCGGGGCCATCGACGGATCCGACGAACTGCTCTTTTTCTGGGGGCTCGTCCTGCCCGATATCCAGGAGCCGAACGAGATCTTCAGCGAGCTCCGGCCCGTGGGAAAGCCCTCCGGCGCGCTTCCCGAAGGCATCTATCTGCTCCGCGGCGGAGAGCTCTTCGAGTGCTGCTGTCCCCTGTACCGACTGGACTCCCTGAGGAGCTATTTCGATCTGAATTTCCGGCTCCTCGACCGTCCCGGCGTCTACAATCTGCCCGGATACTCCACCGTCAACGGGTGCAGCATCGGCATGAACGTGCTCATCAAACTCGACTGCGAGCTGGAGCGTCCGGTCATCCTGCAGGACAACGTCTGTCTGGAACGGGGCGCTTATCTCCACAACGGAGTCATCGTGGGGAGAGAGGTGCTGGTGGACGAAGGCGCCGAACTCGATCATGCCCTCATCCTGAACCATACCTACATCGGCCGGAAAATGCTCATGAAGGACAAGATCGTCGACGGCAGCCGGGTCATCGACGTGAACACCGGGGCCATGGAGGAGCTGGAGGACGAGTATCTGGTGGGCTCCACCCGGCGGGACCCCGTGGACCTGTGCCGGGTGGTCGGCTGGCTCACCGCGCTCTTCTTCGTCGTCGTGACCTTCCCCTGTTATCTGCTGAGTCTGATCCTGCCCTTCCTGGCTTCGAAGCTGGCCTTCTTCCACATGGTCCACCGGGTCTACCCCAAGTGTCTCCGGGTGCTCTGGGGCGGGGGCCATCTGGTGCGTTACGGCCAGGGGGACACCCGCTACGCTTTCCGCTACTCCGACATGTGGATGCTCCATCAGGACCGCCATCTGCAGGAGCTCGACGACATCTATTTCTACTACCGCCGGAGCGCTTCGCTCATCGTCAAGGTGGCGCTGGTGAGTCTCTTCAAGCGGCTTTTCGTGCTGACGCCGCCCGAATACCGGCTTTCGGGGATCGAGGAAGAGGGCAAATGATGACCGGAACTTTCACCGTCGTTCCCAGTCCCCGGATCGAGGAACTGCTGAAAACGGCCCTGGCCGGGATCGCCGCCGACATCGGGGCGCTGGAACTGCCGGGGCTCCGGGCGGTGGTCCTGGGCGGCGGCTACGGCCGCGGCGAAGGGGGCGTCCTGCACACGGAAACGGGCGACGCCCTCTACAACGATCTGGACTTCTTCGTCTTCGCCTCGGGGGCGGGCCGCGCCCTCATGAACCGGATCGACCGGGCCTTGCGGGAGCTTGCCCGACCCTGGACCGAAAAACTGGGCGTGGCCGTGGATTTCGGCCCGGTGAAAAATTGCGGGACGCTGAAAAAGGTCGCTTCCACACTTATGTTCCAGGAGCTGCTCCGGGGCTGGAAGCCGGTCTGGGGAACGCCGGAACTGGAAAAGTGGATCCCTGCCGCCGACTCCCGTGAACTGCCCTTTTCCGAAGCGGCCCGGCTGCTGCTGAACCGGGGCATGGGCCTCGTTTTCGCCGGGGAGCGTCTCCGGGCCGGAGATACCGACGCCGACTTCATCGTCCGGAACATGAACAAGGCCCTGCTGGGCGCCGGAGACGCGCTTCTCATCGCCGCGGGCGAGTACCGCTGGCGCGGGCCGGAACGGGTAAACCGTTTCCGCGCCTGGGCCGCGGAGGAAAAGCTGCCCGCGGAATACGTTGCTTTGTACGAAAAGGCTTTCCGCTTCAAGCTGGAGCCCCTTCCGGTCCTGCCGGAAGATCCCGGTTCGCAGTGGCGGAAATGCCGTGAATTTTATCTCGACGCGGTCCGCCGCGCCGCCGGAGTCCGGAACGATGCCGATGTTTCCCGCGGTCTTTCCCGCCGGGCGGCGAAAGAAGGTTCCCTGAAGGAGCTTCTGCGCTGGGCGAGGCGGACCTTCGGACTGCGGCCGGGCCGGGCGATGTTCGAGCCCCCCGTTGTGACCCTGCTGGGCAGGGTCTTCGGACTGTTGGCCGGTGCGGAGGAGGAGCTTCCTCTCTGTCCGCCGGAACTGCGGCGTCTTTGGAGTGTGTTCAACTGAAAAACAGGAAAGATATGAAAGAAAAACCGACAGAAACGAATCCTCCCGGCGACGGCGGCGCGTCTCCGCACCGGGACGGGATCATGGAGCTGGAGCAGCAGAGGGAAGAAGAACAGCTGCAGAAAGTGGATAAGCTGCGGAAGCTCATCCAGGCCATCCTGCGCACCCATGCGGTGCTGCTGGCGGTGATCTTTCTGGTCCTTCTGGCCGCTTTCGTCTCCTTCGTGGCGGTCTGGAGCAGCTTTTCCTCGACCCGGTATCAGGCACAGCTGACCTTGTGTTTCCACCCGAAGCACAAGGGCAAGATCTCCCATTACGACGACAGGTACCTGCTGCGGATCCTGAACCGCCGGTCCACCCGCGAGACCTTTACGGGGGGGAGCACCGGCAGGGAGTTCAGGCGGCGAAAGAAGATCGCCGAAAACATCCACATCAACACGGACCGGAAACATCCCCGGACCTTTTTCGTCGAACTTTCCGCCCGGTCCGAGCGCGAGGCGGTCGAGGCCATCAACCATTTCGCCGACATCTGCATCCAGGAGTACGTCCAGGAGCGCACGAAGGATCTTCAGCAGTGGAAAAAGCTGCTGAACACCGAAAAGGAGGACGTCGCCCAGACCATCCGGAACCTCAGCTCCCAGATCTCGGACCTGACCACTCCCCTTCAGATGGCGACGCCGGAAAAGGATCACGAGCGGCTCCGCCAGCACATGAACGAGCTTCAGATGTCCAGCAACCGCCACAATTTCGTGGTGGAAAACCTGAAGCTCAGGAAAAAGCAGCTCGAGTCGGAGCTGGCCGAGGTCAGCCCCATGCTTCTGTCGAACCGGAAGGAGATCAAGGAGTTCTACCGGGAACTCGAGGTGCTGGACAGGGAGGTCGCCAAGGCCACGGAGCTTTACACCGACGAAAATCCCAAGATGATCGCCCTGAATTCCCGCCGGAGCGCCGTTCAGAAACGCCTGGATGCCTTCCTCCGCGAGAAGAACATCAAGTCCGCCGATCCCAAAACGATCCGGCAGGCCGAGACCCTCGGCGCGGAACTCAAGAGCCTCAACACCGAGCTTGAGGCGAGGCTGAACGAGAAACGGGTCCTGGACGGCGAGATCGCCGACTGCGGCAAGCGCCTCGAACTCTTCAAGGAGTACTACCCCAAACTTCAGGTGCTCTACCAGCAGCGCCGGACCCAGCGGGAGTCCATGCAGCGGCTCGAGGAGTCCATCTCCGAGATCGACTACGCTCAGCTGATGGTCAAGGAGGACCTTTTCGTCAACGAGCCCGCCCGGTCGGCCTGGGGCAACAAGCCGCTCTCGGCCAAGAATCTCGCCGTGAGTTTCATCGCGGCCATGGTGCTGACCGCGTTGTTCGCGGTGCTGGTGACGCTCGTGGAGTTCTTCTTCGGTGCGCTCTCCGATTCCCGTGAGCTGGAGCTCTACGACGAATTCCATTTTCTGGGGGTGCTCCCCTCTTCGGAGGCGCTGTTCCGGGACAAGGAGGGCCGGGAGGCCGCCTTCAACAAGATCCTGCACAGTTTCGAGGAGCTGGATCCCAAGGTGGTGTTCATCGGCTGCCTGACCGGGGTCCGGCTTCTGCCGGAGTTCCTCTCTTCGCTCCAGGTCACCTTCAACTCCGCCGGCAGCCGGGTGCTGCTGATCGACATGGAGCTGGCCCGCGACGCCCAGGAGGCTCTCGAAAACGCCGATGTCGGCGGCGACACCTTCATGGTGACCTTCGCCGGGGGTCGGTGCATCCTGCCCGTGAGCAGCAGAAAGTTCCTGACGCCTTCGGAGATCTCGCTGCTCAAGAACGATTTCACGATCCTCCGGGAGCAGTACGATTACATCTTTATCCGCAACACCTTCCCGCTGCGCCGCACGAAGCTTCTCCTGGAGCAGATCGCTCCGCTCTGCGACGCCGCGCTCTACGCCGTGGGCGCGGGCAAGACGCCCCGGAAAAATCTGAGGGAACTGAGGGCGGTCCAGCTGAAAGTCGGCATCCCTGTCATGACGGTCCTCTTCGACCATGTGGCATCGAGGGTGAGCAAAGAATTGGAGCGGGAGGCGTAACTATGAAAATGCATGTTTCTCATCTGGATCGGGTCCGGATGCTCCTGGCTGTGCTGGCGGCGGCTCTTTTGCCGGCAGGATGTTATTCCGACCGCTGGACCGGAAATTACGACGATATCCAGGAGCTGGGGCTCGAGGCCGTCCAGGCCGCGAGGGCTTCAAGAACGAACCCGGCGGCCCAGAAGGAGAGGGAGGAGATCCTGAGGAAGATCGTCACGGAACCCCTGCCGCCCTATACCATCAACGGCGGCGACAAGATCGAGGTCATAGTCTACAGCCATCCCGATCTTTCCGTGAAGACCGTCATCACCCCGGACGGGTATCTGGGGCTGGTGCTGGTCGGACAGGTGAAGGTCAAGGGCCTCACTCTGGCGGAGGCTTCCGCCAAAATCGAGAAGGGTCTTTCCCGCTACATCAGGAACCCGCGGGTGGGGCTGTCGCCCTATGAGATCGGTTCCGAAACGGCCACCGTCACCGGCATGGTCCACAAGCCGGGGATCTATCCCATCACCGACGGCATGCGTCTGGCGGACCTCGTCGCCAAGGCCGGCGGCGGCGCTTCGCGCTACTACGATGGACAGACCGTTTCCGCCGTCGATTACGACAATTCGCTTTTCCTGCGCGACCAGAAGCCCGTTCCCGTGGATTTCCGCAAAGCCATCGAAAAGGGCGATCCCCTGCACAACCTCAAGCTGCGCAGCGGGGATTACGTCTTCATCGCCGGACTCGACGACAGCATGGTCTACCTGACGGGGAACGTAAAGAAAACCATCAAGCGGGTCTGGGACGCGCGGATGGGACTGCTGGAACTGCTGGCGGCCGGCGAGGGGCTGACCGAAAATCACTGGAGCCATGCGATCATCATCCGCAACGGGGGCGGCAAGGGCAACGTCTTCAAGGTCAATCTGGACGCCATTTTCCGGGGAACGGTTCCGAATATCCGGCTCAATCCCGGCGATGTCGTCTACATCCCCCACGACAATATCTCGGAGTACAACGTCGCGATCAAGAAGCTCTTCCCCACGGCGCAGCTGATCAATTTGCTGCTGTCGCCTTTCAGCTGGGTCTATTCCCTCTTCCCGTGATATGCTGAAGTATATCCTCTTCACCGCGGCGATTCTTTCGATCCTGCCGTTCACCATGCTCCTCGTGTGTCAGCGCTACCTGATCCGCTGGACCGTCCTGGGCCTGCTGCTGCCGGTCCTGTTCTTCAACTCCAGCGCCATCAATTTCTACTCCCACGAGTTCTACCGCGGGACCTCCCGGGGCATGGAGGTCTCGATCATCTACATCATCGCCGTCGCCCTCATCCTGACCGTCTGGCTGCTCCGGGGGCGGATCAAGCTCTTCCCCGACTGGGGAAGCTGGATCTATCTGCTCTATTTTCTCCTTTCCGTGCCTTCGGTCATGAACGCCGAAAACCGGCTTTTCAGCTTCTTCGAGATCTGGAAGATGGTCATGATCTACCTGGTCTTTCTGGCGGTCTACCACTATCTCGAATACAGCGGCGGAGATTTCGACATCTTTCTCTACGGCCTCATGATCATCGCCGCGGTCAATTTCGGGTCGTGTGTGCTCCAGCACCTTTCGGGGGTCTACCAGGTCCGGGGGCTTTTCCCCCATCAGAACAGTCTGGCCATGTACATGGTCATGGTGTCGCTGCTCTTCTTTTCCCGCTACTTCAACCGCTGCGAAGGGTGGCCGAGTCTGCTCTATTTCGGGAGCTTCGTCCTCGCCGCCATGACCTTCATCCGGACCTACTCACGGGGTGCGCTGGCCTGTTTCCCCCTCGGGGGGATCGTGACCCTCTTTTATTCCCTCAAGCATCCCTATTCCCGGCGCAAGCTGCACATCGTCCTGGTCATGAGCATCCTCGCCCTCATCGGGCTGTCGGTGGTCGCTCCCCGCATCATCGAACGGTTCGAGAAGGCGCCGGAGTCTTCGGGGCAGACCCGCAAGGAGCTGGCCCTCGCCGCGGTGAACATGATGAAGGACGCCCCCCTGATCGGTGTGGGCATCAACAATTGGGGCATCAAGATCAATCCCCCCTACCGCTACAGCAACATCCGGGAAAGCCGCCGCTACGATGACGATTTCAAGGACGGCATCGTCGAGACCATCTATCTGCTGGTCGGGGCCGAATGCGGCATCCCCGCCCTGGTCCTGCTGCTCCTGTGGTTCAGTTATTACTGGGTCGTCGCCGTCCGTCTGCTGGTGAAGCTTCAGGGGACGCCCTGGTTTTTCGTCCCTGCCGGGGCTCTGGGGGGGATGACCAGCATTTTCCTGCAGTCCGCGCTGGAGTGGGTCCTCAAGCAGCAGATCAATTTTCTGCTGCTCATCACCCTCTTCGCATTTCTGGCATATCTGAGCAAGCACTGGCAGGAATTTACCGTGGGCACCGTCTCCACGGGGAAAACCCCCGCTCCGCTTCCGAAACAGGGATAAGAGATGAAGAACAATACCATCATCACCGCCGGCGACCGCAACTATCTGTGGGGGATCTTCATGATGATCGCCTCGCTGCGCAAGAACGGCATGGACGAACCCGTGATCGTCGGCACCAAAAATTTCGACGACGAGTCGGGCGCGATCCTGACCGCCATGGGCGACGTCACGCTGATCCCTCTGGATGATTTCGGCCGCTCTCTCACCTGCTGCAAGCCCCACATGATGTTGCAGGCCGAAAGCGACTACGTCACCTGGGTGGACAGCGACGGGTACTTCATCGGCAACTGTTCCGCCCGGCTGATCCCGGAATCGCCCGGGCAGATCCACATCCGCATGCGGAGCGCCGAGGAGCAGCCCCAGGCCTTCGCCGGGTATACTTACGGCGAGGACGGGCATCGGATCCCGCAGGCGATCCTCGAAGTCTGGAAGAAGAACGTGGGGGGACTGGACTCCCCCCGGATCCAGCGGAGCTGTTCGGCCTGTTTCCTTTCGGTCCACCGGAGCGCCCGACCCTTCCTCGAAAAGTGGCACGAACAGATGATGACCGTGCTGCCCGCCACCGACGTGGGGGTGGTGGATTTCTCGCTCAAGTACTACCACCAGCTGGACGAATCGGTCCTGAACAGCTGTCTGGCCTTCTTCCCCGGCGCGCCGCAGGTGGCGGAGACTTTCCGGCTGGACAAATCCCAGGAGGAGCGTTTCATCCATTTCATCGGCCAGCCCAAGCCGTGGGAGGGGTGGACTCCGCGGGCCTTCCGGCGTTTCGACAGTTATGTGGCCGTGGCCGAGTTCGCCCGAAGCCGGAACTGGAAGCTGCCGGGGCCGCTCCCCTATTCGCTGAAGCGGGAAAACCGGGCCCTTTGCGCCCTGCTGCGCTATCCCGTGAGCTGGCAGTACCGGATCGCCAAGAGGATGCGGAAATGGTTCGGCTGATCCTCTTTTCCCTCTTTCTTGCCGCCGCGTTCCAAGTCGCCGGGGCGGAACTTTTCCGGGGCAGCTGGCAGTGCACCGCGCTGGGGCCTTCGCATCTGGCCCTGACCGGGGATTACACCGAGCTGCAGGATAAACTTTTTCAGAAGCATTTCGCCGCCCGGCGGCTCCGCTCCCGGCGCAAAATTCCCGGCTGGGCCGTGGAGGCCAACTTCAACCTCGCCGGGACCGAGGCCATCGCCGAATACCGCCCCCAGGTGGTGAAGCTGCTGAACGGGAAGCCGCAGGTGAAGATCGCCGGTTCCGCCGGGCCGCTGGCCGTGGTCCGCACGGGCTACTGGATGAACCCCGTGGGGCAGTCCCGCTTCAGGGATGAAAAAGGGGTGCTCAGGCTTTCCCGCAATGCCGATACGGCCCATTTCCTCTTCCTGACCCTGAGCCGTCCCCTCGCTCCCGGCGAGAAGGTCACGATCACCTTGCCCGCGGGGGAGACGGTGACGTACACCTGGTCCCCGGAATCGCCCACGCCGCTGTTCAAGATCAATCAGGTGGGCTACATGCCCGCGGCCCGCAAGATCGCCTACGTGGGGGCGTGGCTCGGCACCGCCGGGCCCCTGCCGCTCTGGCGGGCGCTGGAGGGCAAGGCGTTCCGGCTGCTCGAAGCCGGGAGCGGAAAAGTCCTCTTTTCGGGCAAGCTCCGCGCCCGGATGCCCGACCCCGTGAATGCCGGAGGGACCCCCTTCACCGGGGAAGAGGTGCTGGAAATGGATTTTTCCCCCTGCACGACTCCGGGCGTCTTCTGCCTCGAGATCCCCGGCGTCGGCCGGAGCTGGCCCTTCAGGATCGGGGACGACACCATGGCCGAAGCCTTCTTCATCCACGCAAGAGGGCTCTTTCATCAGCGCTGCGGCATCGCCAAACAGGAGCCCTTCACCCACTGGCTGCAGAAGCCCTGCCACCAGACCAGCGTCCGGGGGACCTTCCCGCCGGACGTGCGGCACTACGGCAAGGGTCCGGCCTCCCGGCCCTTCGGGTTCCGGGACATTCTGGGAAAGAGCGTACAGGTCAACCATTTCGAGCTCATCCGGCAGAATCCGCCCAAGGAGATCGTGACCCTGCATGCCCCCGGCGGCTGGCACGATGCCGGAGACTGGGACCGCCGTCCCCAGCACATGGGCATCAGCGGGGATCTGTGTGCGGTCTATTTGCTCCGGCCCGGAAATTTCTGCGACGGCCAGCTGAATCTGCCCGAAAGCGGCAACGGGATCCCGGATATCCTGGACGAAGCCCGCTGGGGGTTGGAGCATCTCCGCCTCAAGCAGCAGCGTGACGGCGGCGTGGGCTCGTGGGAGGAAACGGTCCGGCATCCCCGGCCGGGGGAGGGGATGGCCTCCGACGAGAAGCGGATCTACTACCTTTCCTGCGCCACGCGGAACAGCACCCTCGAATACGCCGCCTACGCTTCGCTCATGGCGCTGGCCATGCGCAAGGCCGGGGCGGAAAAGATCGCGGCGGAGTTCCGCGACTCCGCCCGGAAGGCGTGGAATTACGCGTTGAACACCAAACGCCCCGCGCCGAAAGTATTTCACCAGGGGAAGAAGGTCCTCTTTTACCGGGAGGAGCCGGAGCTCGCTCCCGAACTGCTGGTCAAAGCCGGGTACAACCTCTTTCTGCTCACCGGTGAAGAAGCGTATCTGCACAAGGCCGAGGACTCCGCCGCCGACGCAGTGGAGGCCATGAAGAAGGAATCCTGGCGCTGGTCGCCCCTCTTCTGGATGGAACTGGAGGTCTTCCCGCCCGCCTCGCTGGCGCTGGACAAGCTTCGGGAAACCCGGCGGCGGGCCCTCGTCAAGGCGGCGGAAACCATGTTGGCGCAGCAGGAAAGGAATTATCCGATCCGCATCGCCTGGTACGGCCCCGAGGACGGCTGGGTCCACTCCATGAGCTGGGGCACCTACCATCCGCTGGTGCGGGCGCGGACCCTCGTCGCCGCCCACGCCCTGACCGGGAAGAAAGCATTTTGGGACGGGGCATGTCTCGCCAACGACTTCAACAACGGGGCCAACCCTTCCGGAAGTTCCATGACCAGCGGCCTGGGCCGGGTCTACCCGGTGCGTTTCCTCGACCTCAACTCCTACGCCGACGGCATTGCCGAACAGATCCCCGGCATCACCCCCTACCGGAACACCTACGGGATCCCCCGCAGCGCCGTGCGGCTGGCCTACGGCCTCTTTTACGGGAAGAACCGGACCATGAACTTTCCGGGGATCGAGATGTCCCTGCTGCCCCGGACGGGGCTCAGCGAAGAGAGCTGCGTCAAGGCCGTCGGACGGCTCCTGCCCATCTGGCGGCGCTGGGGCAACGTGGAGACCGCCACCGTGGGGGCCAGCGAATACACCGTGTGGGAAACCATCGGCCCCGCCGCCGCCGTGACGGGCTATCTGCTCAACGGCGCGTCGAAGCCGGATGCCCGCTGGATCGAACGGCGCCCGGCCGCAGATGTCCGCAAACTTCCCGGATACGCCCCGCTGCCGTAAGGAGGACAGGAACATGAGACCGATCGACGTCGAGATATTCCTTTTCATCGATGCCCTGGGCTGGGAGCTGGTCGAACGCACCGGGTTCATGGCGGAGCAGCTCCCCTTCCGCCGGAAGATCGAAATGCAGTTCGGCTACTCCAGCACGGCGATCCCCACCATCCTCTCGGGCCGGACGCCCGCCGAACACGGCCATCTGGGGCTCTTCCGTTTCGCGCCGGAGGATTCCCCCTTCCGGAAGCTGGGGAAGATCGAGCCACTGCTGCGTCCCCGCTCCTTCTGGAACCGGGGCAGAGTCCGCAACGTGCTCTCGCGGATCGTCAAGAAACTTTACGGATTCACCGGCTATTTTCAGCTCTACCAGATGCCCTTCGCCAAGCTGCCGCTGATGGACTACTGCGAAAAAAGCGACCTCTTCGCTCCCCGCGGCATGGGGGAGATCGAGAATTTGCGGGACCTGCTGGCGAGAACGGGAACGCCGGGGCACATTTCCGACTGGCACATCGGCGACCGCCGGAACTTCGAGGCCGCCAGGCAGGCTATCGGGGAAGGAAAGAAATTCCTCTTCATCTACACGGCGGAGCTTGATTCCCTGCTGCACCAGTTCCCCGCGCCCCCCGTTTCCGAACCGATCCGGGAAAAGCTCGCGTGGTATGCCGACGAGATAGAAAGCCTGTTCCGGACCTGCGCCGAGGCGGAAAAGTCCCTGCGGTTCACCGTGATCTCCGACCACGGCATGACCCCGCTCACCCGTACCGCCGACCTGAAGTCCGCCGTCGAAAAGACGGGCCTTGTCTTCGGCCGGGACTACGGATGCTGTTACGATTCCACCATGTTCCGGGCGACTTTCCTCACCCCCGAGGCGGAGCGGAAGATCCGCGAGGCGGTGAAGCCCTTCGAAACCATCGGCCACTGGCTTACGGAGGAAGAGGAAAAGCACTACGGCATCTTCCGGGCCGACCGGATGTTCGGCGACGCCATCTTTCTCATGGATCCGGGGATCCAGATCGTTCCTTCGGATATGGGCTCAAAACCCCTGAACGGCATGCACGGCTTCGCCCCCGAGGACAGGGATTCCCAGGCGGTGATCCTTTCGACGGAGGAGATCCCGGCGGGCGTCCGGCGCGTGGCCGACTACTTCGCCCTGATGAAGAGCCGCATCGAAGCCCTCGTCCCCCATAGCTCCGCACCGGAGAACTGAGCTCCCCGCGGGGCGGGAGTTGCATTTTTCGGCTTTTCCCCTGTTTTCGGGGTTGCAAAGGCGCGCGCGCGGGTGTATTGTAAGGCGGAGCACGTTTTTTCAACTCAAAAATACAAAAGGGGTTTCATCATGGCCGATCGGACATTCGCTCAGAATTTCGTTTTCTTCGACATCCTTCCCTTCTCGCCGGGGGAAGAGGAACTGCTGGCCCGCGAGGCGGTCGAATACACCGAGCGCACCGGAAACCGCAACGTGCTCTACTCCTTGACCCTCAGCCCCGCGGGCTTCCCCGCCATGAACAAGGTCCTTTTCATGCTGGAAAGCTACCGGAAACTCAAGGCCGCGCTTCAGGGGACACCCTGTCTGCTCGGCGTCCTCTTTCAGGCGGTGCTGGGCCACGGGGCGCGGAATTTTCCCCCGCCGGACCTGAAATCCCGCCCCGTGGAGCCCTGGGTGCGCATGGTCAACGTGGACGGGGCCCTCACCCGTTACTGCCCCCTCGACGAAGGATTCCGCAAATACATCTTCGACATGAGCGTCCTCTTCGCGAAAGAGGCCCCCTGCTTCATCCTCGGGGATGACGACATCCGCAGTTTCGCCCCCAAGGCCGAGTGCTTCTGCGAGCTCCACACCGCCGCGTTCAACCGCATGACGGGGCGGAATTTCACCCCCGAGGAGTACCGGCAGGCGGTGCTGAACTGCAATCGGGGCGACGAGGTCTACGAAGCCTACGAGACCTTGCGCCGGGGGATCCCCAACGGCGTGGCCTCGATCATCCGCGAGGCGGTGGACACCGTGGATCCGGAGATCCGCTGCGGCTCCTGCATGCCCGGCTGGGAGTTCCTCTTCAACGGGGAAACCTCGAAGTGCTTCGCCGGGAAACACCCCGCCGTCATGCGGGTGGCCAACGCCAACTACAACGAGACCAGCGCCAAGCATTACCCTCTCCTGGTGGTCAAGACCATGGCCCTGCGCCTCGCCCACAAGGAGATCCCCGTGGTTCTGGACGAAGCCGACACCTGTCCCCACAACCTGTGGAGCCGGGCGGCCATAAGCATGCACGCCAAGCTCGTTTCGGGGATCTTCGCCGGACTGAACGGGGCCAAGATCTGGTACGTCAACGCCCACAAGGGCGGCAAGCCCGTCAGCCGGAACTACACGGACATTCTGGCCGAGAACAAGGGGCTCTATCAGACGCTGGCCGCGGAGTGCGCGAAGACCGGACTTGCGGGGGTGGTGATCCCCGCCCACAAGAACTTCGCCGACTGGCATGCGGCCCACTACAGCGAAGTCGCCCGGCGGATCCAGCTGGTCGCCGATGACAACATGGCCGTCACCATGCTGGGGCACATCGGGATCCCCTTCCGCGCCTCCTTCGAGCAGGATGAGGATGAGGTCTACGCCGTTTCCGGCGCGGAGACCATCGACCACCTTTCCGATGAGGAATTGAAGAAACTCCTTTCCCGGAAACTCCTGCTGGACGGCCCCGCCGCCGCCGCCGTAAGTTCGAGAGGCTTTTCCGACGCCCTCGGGCTCACCGCGGAACACAAGGCCTTCTCCTTCAACCGGGAGCTCCGGACCGACGACGGCAAGGGATACGTGATCGTGCAGGACAGTCAGGTGCCCTTCTTCACGATAAAGGATCCCGGGGCCGAGGTCTTCACCGAACTGCACTACATTTCCTACAACGGGGCCGACGACGACGAATACATCGCTCCCGCCGCGGTCTTTTACCGGAACGCCCTCGGGGGGTACGTCTGCAGCATGGTCTTCCATTATCAGATCGTCTACTCCCAGTTCAACGAACGGCGCAAGGAGTTCTTCATCGAGATCCTGGAACGGCTCCGGGGGCGGAAGCTCCCCCTCGTTTCCGCCGACGCGCAGAATGTGACGGTCATCACCCGTGAATACCCCGACGGCGCCCTGCTGGCCGAGGCGTGCAACATCAACTTCGACCCCCTGCGAAAAATCGCCCTGCGCTGTGCGAAGACGCCTTCGCGCGTGGAGCGCCTCACGGGGGCGGGCGAATGGATCGACGTCCCCTTCGAAGCGAAAGGGGAGATCGTCACGGTGGAGATCCCGCTGGCCTGCTACGAGCTTGCCGTGCTGAGACTGAGCTGAAAAAGGAAGGTTTCCGAAAAATGAGCAGTGACATCTTCGAACGCAATTTTCTCTTCTTCAACGTCCTGCCCTTTTCGCCGGGTAAGGAAAAGGAACTGGCCGCCGACGCCGTGGACTACATGAAGCAGACGGGGAACGACCTCGTCCTCTACTGCATGACGCTCCACCCCCAGGGCTTCCCCGCCATGAAAAAGGCGGAAGCGCTTCTGGCGAGCTACCGGGCCCTCAAAGCCGAACTGGAGGGCACGGGCGTCCGGCTGGGACTGCTGATCCAGTCCATTCTGGGCCACTGGCCGCGGGTGGACAAGGACGAGGAGCCGTGGACCCGCTCGGTGAACAGCGAGGGGATCCTCACCCGCTTCTGCCCGCTGGATGAGCGATACAGAAAATATATCTTCGACGTGGCGGCCATGTTCGCCCGTGAAAAGCCGGTGTTCATCCTCGGCGACGACGACATCCGGAGCTTTTCGCAAGGGGGCGCGGAGTGCTTCTGCGAACTCCACACGGCGGAGTTCAACCGCCGCACGGGAAACCGTTTCACCCCCGAGGAATACCGGGCCGCCGTCAAGGCGTCGCGGCAGGGCGACGAAATCTTCACCGCTTTCGACACGCTCCGGCGGGAGCTTTTCAACAATGTGGCCTCCCTCATCCGTGAGGCTATCGACTCCGTGGATCCCTCCATCCCGGCGGGGAGCTGCATGCCGGGGGCGGAGATCCGCTTTGCGAGCGAGACCGCCCGGCGTTTCGCCGCCAAGGACCAGCCCGTGGTCATGCGGCTGGGAAACACCCTCTATCTGGAGCGTTCCGCCAAGGATTTTCCCTACGTGGTCTCCCGGACCATGGTCTACAAGGCCGCCCACCCGTCGGTGGACATCGCCATGGACGAGTCGGACACCTTTCCGCACACTCTCTACAGCCGCTCCTCGGTAGGGATGCATGCCAAACTCTTTTCCTCCATCTTCTGCGGGCTGCGGGGCTCCAAGCTCTGGCTGGTCAACTGCCGGAAGATGGGGCGGCCCGTCCATAGGAATTACACGAAAATCCTCGCGAAGTACAGCCGCGCCTATCAGGTGCTGGCGGGCGAAGTGATGAAGACGCGTATGACGGGCGTCATCATCCCCGCCCACCGGAACTTCCCCAACTGGCACCCCGGCTGGGGGAAACGGAACAGCGAATATTTCCTTTCGGAGCCCACGCTGGGCTCCCGGATGTTCGGTGTGCTGGGGATCCCCTATCAGTGCAAGTTCGAGCTGGATCAGCCCGGCGTCTACGCCATCGCGGGAGCGCAGGCCATCGGCCGCTTCAGGGACGAGGAGCTGAAGACCCTTCTTTCGGGGCGGCTCCTGCTGGACGGCCCCGCCGCCGTCGCCGTCTGCGAACGGGGATTCGCCGGGGAGCTGGGCCTTACGGCCTGTTTCGAGGAGTTCCGCTACAACCGGGAGGTCGATCCCGCGACGGAAACGGGCTACCCCATCACCAAGGAATTTAACGTGCCTCACTTCAAGGATCTGGCCCCCGGCGCGGAGGTGATGACGGAGCTCTGCTATTCTCCCTACGCGGGTTCGCCGGAGCGGGAGTTCGCCGCCCCCGGCACGGTCTTCTTCCGCAACGCCCTCGGCGGGCTGGTCTGCTCCACCGCCTTCCATCAGGATGTCTCCTATGTCCAGTACAACGAGACCCGCAAGGAGTGGTACGTGCGGATCCTCGAACGCCTCAACGGCGGCCGTCTGCCCGCGTTTTGTCAGGACCTGCAGGAAATTCTGGTGCTCACCCGCGCCTATGAGGATGGCCGTGTGCTCTGCTACATCTGCAATCTCAATTTCGACCCCATGGAGACGGTGACGCTCCGCTGCGGCGCGGAGCCTGCCCGCGTCGAGGAGCTCACCCCCGAGGGCGAGTGGCGCGGGATGCCCTTCCGCAGAGAAGGGGAAAACATCGTGCTCGACCGGAGTTTGAACTGTTACGAAACGCTTGTTTTGCGTCTGATTTCCGAAGGAGAGAAAAAATGAAAGTTACGCGAGAAAGTTTCAAGGACTGCAAAGGGAACGTCTTTCAGGTCACGGTGCTGACCGTGGGGGGAAAGCGGCCCGGCCCGGTCTTCACCATCGTTTCGGGGCAGCACGGCATGGAACACTCCGGCCCCTGTTTTCTGCCCGAACTGGCGGAGGAGCTGGATAAGGAGGATATCGCGGGGACGCTCCACATCTGCCCCTGCGCCAACCCCGGCGCGCTGGCCATGGACTACGAGTTCTACCCCGAACACGAGGATCTTTCCAAGATCAACGACTATTTCTATTCCCGGTTCCGCCACGAGTACTCCCCCTGGGGCATCGGCCGCAACGAAGCTCAGACCTTGTACAACATGAACCGGCTCTGGAACCGGCCGGGGGAGGGGATCGCCTTCGACATCACCCGCTGGCTCTGGCGCAACTTCGTGGAAGAGGCGTATCTCACGCTGGACATCCACTGCCTGCAGGCTCTCAAGCCTCTGGTCTACAACGACTTCGCCAAGAACAACCCGCTCATCGCCCTGACGGGGATCGAAGGGGTGTGGCAGTGTTCGGCCAACAAGAGCGAATACGCCTCTGGCAATCTGAACTTTCAGGCGTCGAAGCGGGAAGGTCATTACGCTTTCTGCATCGAATTTTCCATCCAGCACGGCCTCAAGGAAAGCGAATACGCTCTCGGCAAGAACGCCGTCCGAAATTTGATGATCAAGCTGGGAATGCTGAAGGGGGAATACCGCCTTCCGGACCGGCCCACGTGGAGCATTCCCGAGGATTACTGGGAACACGCGGACATGTTCAAGGCCGCCCATGCCGGGCACGTCCGGTACTTCTTCGACGAGTACGACGAGATCCGCAAGGGGGATAAGGTCTACGAGATCCGGGACATCCAGACCCTCGAAGTGCTGGAGCAGGGCTTCGCGACGAGGGACGGCATCATGAGCCGCCGGAGCCACCTGCCCGTGATGAAGGAAGGGGCCCACCTCTGCTCCGTCATCGAAGCGGAAAAGATCCCCCGCGAGCTTTGACCGAACGGGCGAACGCGGGGTCGACTCTGCGCCCTTCCATCGGCGAACGCCGCCGCAGGGACTCAGTGTGCCCGCTCCCCCCCCCCCGGTCTGTCCGGCCTGTCGGCCGGCCGACGTGGAATTACCGTTCCCGCAGGAAGGCCATGAGTGAGCGGCGGAAGCGGAGAGTCCCGACGCGGCCGTGGAAGTTTTCCACCAGTTTGCGGTATTTTTCCGCGGTCGAAAGTTCTGTTTCGTCCTCCGGCGCGTGGGCGACGATCACCTCGCTCGTTCTGGACCGGGGGAGGTACTTCTTCCAGTGGACGGGGACGTCGTGCCATTTGCCGTCGCCGCCTCTGGTGCGGACGTAAGTCAGGCGCTCCTCGCAGGCGAAGGCGTGGGCGGTGACCTGCCAATTTTCCGCATCGCCCTCGGCTTTTCCGCTTCCGAGCTTGAGGATGAGCTGCGTGGCCGCATCCTCCGGAGCGAACTCCTCCCGGTCCATGGCGTTGATCAGAGACTCGTATTCGTAGAAGGAGCCGCTTTCCGAATCGAGGACGCCCGCGTAAATGTCCCTGAAGTTCCGGTGCTGCTGGTAGAGGGGGATGCAGAGGAGCGGGGCGATGGTGAAGTAGAAACTGCGGAAGAAATTTTCGCTGTAGGAGAAAAAGCTTTCCTTCAGCGCGTCGAGGTCGTAGTTCCGGAACCGGTCCGGAGCGGCCGACAGATCGGTCTCGTCCAGATGATCCGAAAACAGGATGTTGATCATGTGATCCTTGACGAAGGAAAAATCATCGCCGAAACCCGATTTCCGGTCCCGGAGGAGCACCAGCATCTCCTGCTGGGCAAGGGGCGTGAAAAGGAGCCGGAACTGCTGTTCGTTGTTCCGGTCCGTGGCGTTGAAGCAGGCGTCGAAGACCCGGTTGTCCATGATGACGAAGGGATCGTCCAGATCCCGGCTCCTGGCCTCGAGGGCCCTGATGGCGGAGCGCATCCGGAACCTCCCGAAAAATCCCTGCCCCGCATCGGAAAGGGAGTTGGGCTCACGGGAAAAGCACAGGTCGGGGGCCGCTTCGTTGCCGTAGACCATGAATTTCCGGCGGCTGTAGACGGGCGCGGGCTCCTCGACCGAGGCGGTGAGCGTCTGGTAACGGGTCTCGATCCGGGAGCGGGTCTTGCCGTTGGAATCGGTGTAAGTGACCTCTTCCCTCCACGAGATCTCCAGGTGGCCGGTGTAGGTCACCGTCTCCCACTCCTGCCGGAGCACTTCGGCCATGACCCAGGGGTTGCCGTCGAGGGCGCCGCTCTGACAGCAGAGGACCGATTCGTTTTCCCGTGAACGGGGGTCCCAGAAAAACTGCCGGCACAGCTGCTCCATGCGCCCGGCGGAAAAGAATTTGTCCACCGTCACGATGGGGAGCGTCTTCATGACGATCCCGGCGATGGTGTCCCACCGGAAAAGGCGGTTGAGGGGGGCCATCAGCTGCCAGGCTTCGCGGATCCTGGCGCTGCACAGCTCGTCCATTTTGGTGAAGAGCTCATTGCCCCGGCGGATCCTGGGGGAAAGCCACTTGACTGTCAGCAGCACCGCGATCGTCCCCGCGGCCGCTCCGCCCGCGCCCCAGGCGACGGGAAGAGGCATATCCTTCGCGAAATCGGGGAAAACGAGCTGGACCAGGAACCAGACGCCGCATCCGAATCCCGCTATGGCGACGAGGATCAGGAAGCCCCGGAAAAAACGCAGTCTCCCCAGCGACGCTCCCAGCACCTCGAGCTTGTGCTGAAGTTTCCGGATCGCCCTGTTCAGCTCCGCAATGACGGAAGTGTCGATCCCTGCCTTGCGGAGCAGCTCCTCGAAGGCCTCTTCGGTGTGCTTCCTGTGCAGAGCGCGGTACTTTTCGCCGTAGGCCTTTACCGGATAGGGGATCTCCTCATATTCCATCGGTCACCTGCAGAAAGAGGGGCAACTGCGGGAGAAAAAACGTTCTCAGAAGAAGGTGCTCCTGGAGCCCTCGATGGCCTCGCTCGAAACGGAGAAGGGGATCCGGGTGGTGTATCCGGCCCTGGCCGCCACGATCTGGTTGACCGGCCACTTGTAGATCTCGGTGTTCCACATCAGGACCACCTGATTGTAGAGATCCCGTGCGGCGGTGATCTCGCGCTGGAGATAGCTGTTCTGCCGCATGGCTTCGGCGATCTGGGCGTGGGCCTTGAGTTCGGGGTAGGCTTCGATATGGGGCACGAGGGAGGCGAAGCCCCGGTTCAGAGCCGCCTCGTCGCTGGAAAGGTGGGCATCGGGAGCCGTTCCGCCCCGGTAGGCCGCCACGGCGGTCATGACCTCCTTGTCCAGCTTGATGGACCGCTCCACCAGCGCCGCCACGTTCTTCAGGATCTGGAAGCGCTGTTCCTGATAGTTGCCGATGGTGGAGGCGCTGGCCTGGATCCTCTGCTGGAGCCGCTGGAAGTAGTTCTGCGCCGCCACCTTCATGAGAAGATAGATCACTCCCGGCAGGATCCCGGCGCACCAGATGAGCGCATAGACCCAACTTTCCCACGGGGGCTTGGCTCCGAAAGTGATCACCGCTCCGGGGATGAAACCCACGATCCAGATCAGGACTTCGAAAATGGTGGATCCGACGCCCACGGTCACGGGCAGCTGTTTTTCAATGACCCGCACTTCACGCCCGCCGTCGTTGACGGGCCCGGTCACTTCGTCGAGGGGATTGGCCATGGCGGCACCTCCGGTGATTCATAAAAAAGTTTGTTCAGAAAAAACACAAAAGACACGCCGCACCCCGCGGGCATCGGCGTCTCCTGTTCCGTCGCGGATTAATATAGCATCTTTTTTCCCAACTGCAAGGGCCGGAAGGGAAAAATATGCCATTTTTTCAGCAGGGGAAGAACTCCAGCAGTTCCACCGAGTTGGGGGGAAGCACGATATCCCCCCGCCAGGAGTCCCGGACTTCCTCGTCGGGGCGGCATTTCTCCAACACGGCCCGGCGGGAGATCTGCTCCCGCTCCCAGACGGTGGGCGACTGGGGAGAACCGAGGCGGCTCCAGGCGGTGAAGGCGTTGCTGAAGAGCGCGTCGATGCGCCGTCTTTCGAGGCGGAACCCGCCTTTCAGACCCGTGACGCGGAGTTCGAGGACCTGCGTTTCCCCTTCCTTGCCGAAGTCGGATTCGTGGTTGTAGAAAGCGGCGGCGATGCGGCCGTCATCGCCCCTCGTGACGATGCCGCCGCAGTTCCGGGGGAAGACGCCTTCCGCGGGCAATGCGGTCTCCCCCAGCCTCGCCGCCAGAGCGAAGGCGTTGCAGATGGGCTTGCGCCACATGCGGGCGGTGAAGAAGGTCCGGTGGCCGTCGAAGTCCTCGGTGTTGTGGTCCTGCCCGGAAAGGCAGATCATCATCCGCTCCGGGGGGATCTCGAGCTTCCGGAAGCAGTCGATGAGGCGGAAGTAGAAAGCCGCATAATATTCCGTTTCCCGGAAGCGGAGCCGGGGATCCTCCGCGATCCCTTTGTAGCCCTCGGCGGCGGCGGCCCACTCGTCGATGATGCAGGGGAGTTCCCCGAAGCCGTACTTTGCCATGATCTTCCGGTAGGTCCGGTACTGGGCCACGATGCGTTCCGGCGCCACCTCGTAGCGGTAGGGGTCGTGGGGATCCTGAGGGATGGAGCTGTAGCAGTGGAGCGAGGCGAAGTCGATGCGGGTGCCCTTCGCCCCCGTGACGGCGTTGGTGCCCTGCGCCATGTGGCGCATGACCGCTTCGAAGAAATCCTTGTAGTGGCCGCAGGAAGGTCCGCCCGTCTTCAGTTCGGGCGAAACCGCGTGGATCCCTGCCTCGAAGTAGTCGTAGAGCTTGCAGTACTCATCGATCTTGTACGCCTGCTGTTCGGGGGTGCATTCGAAGAAGAATTCGGGGTAGATCCAGAAGCCGAGATCGGGCTCGTTCCAGCAGTGGAAGCGCCAGCGCTTCACCCGCTCCACGCCGTAGCGCTCCGTCAGATGCTTCGCCTGCGTGAAGCAGACCTGCCGCCACTCCTCGTAGTCGGCGGGGTTGGAGCGGCAGAAGCGCTTGTCCTTGTAGCGGACTCCGGAAAGCTCCGTGGGCGTCTTCGCCATGACGATCGGCATGAAGACGAAGCAGAGCAGCAGATCGAAGCCCTTGGAGACCATGTAGTCCAGCCGCTTGTCCTGCTCCGAGAAATCGAAGCGCAAGTTTCCATCGTCGTCACGGCTGACGATGTCCTCGAACATGGCGTAGAGCCGGACGTAGCGGGCGGAACCGTCCGCCGCCACTTGGTCGAGGATGTTTTTTCCCCACATGTCCTCCACGGCGTCGGTGGGGTGAAAATGGATGTTGCTCCAGAAGTTGGGCAGGTTTTTACCCTTTCCGGAAGCGTCGATGGCGAGTTCGAAAGACATGGTGATAATCCTTTACTGTTGTTTCAGGGCGTCCAGGATGCCCCTGATGTATCCCGTTGCGAAGAGATTGCCCAGAATGGTGTAGCCCGTGCTGCCGCCGGTCTCGCCCGCCATGCGGGGAGTGTGGTCGGGCCGGAGCAGACAGTCGGGGGCGTATTCCTTCGCCGTCTTCAGCAGTTCCGCCATATCGGTGGGACCGTTGTCGTGGAAGGTCTCCCGGAATTTCGTCCTCGTCCCCGTGATGTCCCGGAAATGGAGAAAGAAGATCCTTTCCCCGAACTCGGGGATGAGCTCGAAGACGTTCTCGCCCATGGCCCGGAAGGAGGCCTGACAGAAGGTGATGCCGTGGCTGGGGCTGGAGCTCAGGGCCATGGCCCTGCGGAATGCCGCCGCGCTGGTCAGGATCCGGGAGTAGCCCAAAAGGGGCGACACGGGGGGATCGTCGGGGTGAAGGCCTATCTTGACCCCCGCCTCTTCCGCCGCCGGGAGGACGTTCCGGAGAAAGTAAGCGTAATTTTCCCAGAGTTGCTCCTCGGTGATCTTGAGGGGAACGTCGTTGTCGATCTCCGCCAGGTCGAAGCCGCTGGTGAGGGCCCCGCCCCGTTCGGGCAGGTCGGCCCGTGAACGGAACCAGCCCACTCCCGCCATGAAGTTGTAGCAGAGGAGTTTCAAGCCCAGTTTCCCCATGTTGCGGAGCATCCGGCGGTATTTTTCCAGATCCTCGTCCCTTCCGGGGAGACCCAGCTTGATCCGGGACATGTCGAACTCGTCCCCTTCGAGGGCGTAGAGCTCGAAGCCCGCTTCGGCGAAACGGTCGCGGACGACCTTCAATGCGTCGAAGTCCGAGGGATCCTTGAGCCCGCTGAGTTCCGGCGCGGCCTTGGTGACGGCGTACTTCACCCCCAGCTGGGCGGCCAGCTGCCATTGGAGGTCCGGCTTGACCGGAAGCATCATGCCGAGTTTCATGGTCAGATCCCCGAAGTGGAGAGGAAGCCCCCGTCCACCGGGATGGTTACCCCGGTGACGAAGGCAGCCTTCTCGTCGTCGAGGAGCCACTCAACGCAGCCCAGCAGATCCTGAGCTTCGCCGAAGCGGCCCATGGGGGTGTGGCCCATCACCTTCTCGCCCCGCGGCGAGAGGCCGCCGTCGGGGGTGCACAGATACTTGCGGCTCCGCTCGTTGACGAAGAAGCCCGGCGCCACGGCGTTGACCCGGATCTTCGCAGGGGCGAAATAGGCCGCCAGGTACTGGGTGAAGTTCGCTATGGCCGCCTTGCTCATGGCGTAGGCGGGGACCCGGCTCAGGGGGCAGTAGGTGTTCATGGAGGCGAAATTGAGGATGGCTCCGCCCCCTGCTTCCGCCATCTGGCGCCCGAAGACCCGGCAGGGGATCACGGTGCCGACGGTATTGGTTTCGAGGACGGACTTGAAAAGCTCCATGTCCAGATCGAAAAAGCCCCGCATCTCTTCGGGTTTTTCGGGCGAAAGTTCCGCCGGGTCGAAGGCCGTGAGGGTGGTCAGGGCCTTGATGTTGTTGCCGCCCGCGCCGTTGACGAGGACCCGGCAGGGGCCCCACTCCGCGGCAGTCTTTTGGGCGATGGCGCTGATGGCTTCTTCATCGTTGACGTCGCCGGCTTCAATGCGGCAGGCGCCGCCTTTTGCGCGGATCTTTTCCGCGGTGGCCTCGAGTTTTTCCGCCGTCCGGCCGATGAGGACCGTTTTCATGCCCTTTCCGGCCAGCATGACGGCGATTTCGGAGCAGAGGGTGCCCCCCGCTCCGGTGACGACTGCGACTTTGTCTTTCCAGATCATTTTTCCAACCTCGAATTTTGATTTATTCCATGGGAATGATGTTCTTTTCGGCCAGGATCAGGGGTGAGTCGATGAAAGGGACCTCCTTGAAGAGCATTCGGCCGGGCAGGCGCAGGATCCTTTCCTCGGGGAAGGCGCAGACCTTGCCGCTGATGAGTTCGCACAGCGCAGGCTCCTTTATTTCCCCCGTGAGCATCAGGTCGGCCGTGCCGGGTTCCCGGTCGTCGCCGGGGACCGTGCTCGCGTCCCACCAGACGCCCATGAGGCCGCCCCGCCGTTCCGCCCGGAAGGCGAAGGATGCCTTTTCCGCCAGCACGGCGGCGCCGCAGGCGGGGATGAGGCGCGTTTCCCGGTCGAAGAGGCTCGTCATGTGCTGGACGGCGTGGTAGGCGGGCTTCTTTCCCAGCACATTGTGGTCCGCGTCGGCGGCGAGCAGCCCCTTGCGGTTGATGCCTTTCCCCACGTGGTGGAAGTCGCAGACGGTGAAGACCCCCGATTCCACGCCGTGACCGAAGTCTCCCAGATAGCGGCGCAGGTCCCACTTGCACTGGCTCAGGAGAGTCCAGGGCAGATTCTTCATGGCGAAGGTGTTGCACAGCTCCGAGGGGCACCCCCCTTCGCCCTGCCGCAGACGGGCGGCGATGTGCAGGTCCTTGAGCACCCGGAGCATCTCCCGGACGCTGTCGTAGCAGTTGTCCGGATTCAGGGAATAGGCGTGGTAGATGATGTCGCTGAAAAGTTCCATCTTCCCCTTTTCACAGAGGAGCGTCAGATGTTTGGCCAGCACGACCGGCTGATGCGAGGCGAGAGAGAGGGCGCCGATGCGGGCGCCGGGGATCTCGGAAAGGATGTCCTCCGCCGTGCGGATGTTGAAATCCACGATCTCCTCCGGCGTGGCCGTCTTGTTGGTGTCGGGCTCGTTCCACATGGCCCATTCGCCCACCCGGCCTTTGAAGTGACGCGCCAGAGCTTTCACCCAGCGGTCCCAGGCGGCCAGCGCCTCTCCGCTCCGGGGAAAGCCGTTCTTTTCGGGCGGCACCACCGGGGCCGCGCCGGGCATGGGGAGCCGCCGCTGGGGATCCGCCCCGCCGCCGCCGGGGTAGACGGGATTGCCGTAGTCGGTTTCGAGGACGATCTCAAGTCCCCGCGAAAGGGCGTCGTCGATGATGTGGTCCAGCCACGAAAAGTCGTAGACGCCGGGCACCTTTTCGCATTTGGCCCACCCCGCCTGAAGCCTGATCCGCACGATGCCCAGGGGGGCAAGATACTCCTTGTAGGCGTCGTAGTCGGCGTAATCCCGGTCCAGCGTCTCGCAGCCCAATATCCAGTGGCGGCAGCCGGTCTCGGCGGCGCTCCGGGCCCGGATGCGGCCGATCTCGGGGAGGTTTATGGGGATCTTCACTTCTTCGGGCGTCATTTTACGGTTCCTCCATTTGGCTTCCGAACGAATATCTCTCTGGCGTTGTCGTAACACACCTTCCTTGCCAGATCGGCGAGGATCGCGAAATCACGGGGCATCTCGTCCGCCGCCGCCTTCTCTCCCAGCCAGCTGCAGAAGACCCGGCGGAAATACTCGTGCCGCACGAGGGAAAGCAGACTGCGGGAGTCGGTGGTCATGCCGGGGAAGAGGGAAAGGACGCTGAAGCTTGCGGCACTCTCGAAGCACATTTTCATGCCCGAAAGGTGGTCGCAGTACCACCACGCGGGGCCGGGCATGAGTTTCCCCGCCGTGCCGTCGCCGGGGAAGGAGCCGCTCAGGACTGAGAACATGGCGTAGTCCGCCGGGTTCAACGTGTAGAGGAAGGTCCGGGGCAGCCCTTCGGGGGAGTTGTCCAGATCGTCCAGAAGGGCGCAGAGGGCTTTCACGTCGGTGGAGTTCCCGATCCCGGCGTAGCCCCCCACAGGGCCCGTCAGGCGGCGGAGCCGGGTGCTGGTCTGCCGCAGCGCTCCCGCGTGGAACTGGACGACCCAGCCGAGTTTCGCGTAAAGCGTGCAGAGGATCCGCAGGACCGCGCTCGAAAGCTTCTTCTTTTCCTCTTCGGGAAGTCTGCCCGACTTGAATGCGCGGAAACGCTCCTCGTTCTTCCCGTCGTCGGGAAAATAAGTGAATCCCGCATCGAGGGCGTGGTCGGCGATGCGGCATCCGGCGGCGTGGAGTTTTTCCAGTCCCGCCTCGAGGTTCCGGGCGAGCTCCTTCAAATCGGCGGACTTGGCGACGACTCCGGCGGTCAATCCGGCGAGATCGTCACCCCGGAGCGAGGGGACGATGCCGCAGAAATCGGAAAGGTCGGGGAGCGCTTCCCCGAAGGTCGTGCAGGGGGCGGCATACTCCACGTCGAAGCGTTCGAGGATCCCCCGCGGGGTGAATCCATCTCTTTTCAGGAGCAAATTCGCATGACGCCAGATCTTTTCCGCCGTATCGGGGGTCAGCTCCTCCTCGATGCCGAAGATCCTCTGCAGCTCCAGACTGCTCCAGTGATAAAGGGGATTGCCCGGCAGTTTGGGGAGCGTGCGGCTCCAGGCCAGAAATTTGTCGTGCGGGGCCGCGTCGCCCGTGATGAAGAATTCCTTTTCGCCGCAGATCCGCATGGCCCGGTGCTTGTAGGGATCCGAAGCCACCCACAGCGCGGTCAGGTCCGGGTAGGGCCGGTTTTCGGCCAGCTCCTTCAATGACAGGTGATTGTGCCAGTCGATCAGGGGAAGCTCCCGGACGCTTTCGAACAGACGCGCCCCCAGTTCCGTCGTCAGAAGAAAGTCCGATTTCATCAATTTTTATTCTCTATTGAATAGATAAAATTCCTGTTTGAGTCAAATATACCATGCCGTTTTCCAAAAAACAAGGGGCGGCGACGGGAAATTTGCAAAAAAAACGGCCCGGATGTATATTAAGGGGAACGTATTATCAATAGAGAATAAAGAGGAGCTCGATCCGATGGAACACAAGAACACCGTCCCCATTCTGGAAAAGGCTTTGGACGTGCTGGAATACATCGGGGCCAGCGAAGGGGCGGTGACGTTGCCCGAACTGCAGCGGAATCTGGGCATCGCCCAGGCCAGCTGTTACCGGATCGCCTCGACCCTCGTGCGGCGGGGCTGGCTGGAAAAGTGCTCCGGCGCCCGCTACGAGATCGCGCCGGGGATCAGCCGGGCGGCGGGGAAGATCCGCTTCAGGCTGGAAAAGTACAAGCCCCTGCAGCCCGTCATGAACCGACTTGCCGACGAGGCCGGGTTTCCGGCGAAGTTTTCCGTCCGTGAAGGCGACGAGTTCGTGAATGTCTGTTCCGCCCGTTCCCGCTCCGGGCAGTTCAGTTTTTCCGATCCGGGATTCCGCCAGTCCCTGCGGAGCATCGCTTCGGTGAGCACCATCTTTCTGGCCGAAAGTCCCCTCGCGGACCGGCAGCGTCTGGTCCCCGCGGGCGTCCGGGCGCATTTCCGGGAGCTGGTCGAACAGTACCGCCGGTCCGGGTGCTGCTTCATCCACGGGCAGACGGGGAAAGATGCCGAATACCCCTTCGACACCCTGTCCTTCCCCGTCCGGCGGGGCGAAACGCTGGCGGGCGTGGTCTCCTTTCTGAGCCTGCCCGGCGGCGGACTCGAGGACGAGTCTCCCCGTCTGGCCGGGGTGACGGCGGCGGCGCTCCCCGCGCTTCTCGACCTCCTCTGAAGGGGCCTTGTGGCCCTCCTTCCCGCAATATCGAAAAAAGTTGCGATCGGGTCTTGACACGGAGAAAGTGCGGGTGTATCTTATATTATGTCTGACATATTAAGAGGAATTCAGGAGGTTTGCGGCCATGATATCCCCCGACACCGGCGGAAGCAGGACTCTCGCGGAAAGCGTGGAAAGTTCGCTGCTCGATTATATCCGGAGCGAAAATCTGACTCCGGGCGACGTGCTCCCCAAGGAACAGGAGCTGGCCGAGGAACTCAAGGTGAGCCGGCAGGTGGTCCGGGAGGGACTGGCCGGGCTCAAGACCTTCGGGATCCTCGAGACCCGGAAGCGCCGGGGCATGGTGGTGCGCCGCCCCAACGCCTTCGCGGGAGTGAGCAAGCTGGCGCAGGCCCGGCTCTTTTCGGAGCGGGAGTGCCGGGAGTTCATGCAGATCCGCGTCTTCATGGAATTGGGAATGGCGGAGTTCATCTTCGAGCACAAGACGCCCGAAGACATGGCCGAACTCCGGGAACTTGCGGGTCCGCCGGGACATCTGCCCGCGATCCACGACGAGATCGCCTTTCACCACAAACTTTTTTCCATCAGCCGGAACGCCATGGGGGGACAGTTCCTGCAGATCCTGACCACCGCCTTTTCCCCCGCCCGGATGAACCGCGGCACCCGTCCCACTCCCGAACACGCCGACCTCTGCGACGCGCTGGAGGGGAGCAGTTGGCTCGCTTTCTACGACATGCTGAAAAAGCACTTCGTTCCCTATCTGCAGGTTTCCTTTGCGTCGGAAAACGTGAACGCCCGGAAAGAAAGGTCCCTGAAATGAAGAAAAGACTTTGTTTCGCTCTGCTTCTCCTTGCCGCCGCCGCCGGGGCGGCGGAGTTTTTCGTAACTCCTGCAGGGAGCGACAAGAATCCCGGGACGGCGCAGGCACCCTTCGCCACCATCGGCCGGGCCGCGGCCGCGGTCAATCCCGGGGACACGGTGAAGATCGGCCCCGGACTCTACCGTGAGCAGGTCACCTTCAAGCGTTCGGGAAAGAAGGACGCTCCCGTCACCTTCGCGGGGACCCGGGGGGGCAAAGGGGAATATCTCACGATCATCGAACCTCCGGGGATGGTCCTCGACAAATGGGCCTCCGCGCCCGAGATCGGTCCCCGTGTCTGGAAGACGCCACTCGCCAAACGGCCCGATCTGGTCCTGATGGACGGTATGCGGATCGTTCTCATCAACGCCGGAGCTTCGGAATTGCCCCCGTGGCCCCGGGCGCCTTCCGAGATCAACGGAGAGATGATCTCGGGCAAGCTCGGCCCCGGCACCAAACGCCTTCCCGGCCTCAACTACCTCCAGCTCCCCCCCGATGTCAGAATGAAGGATTCCCTTTTCAGGGGGCGCAAGGAACTGCTCTGGCCCGTCATCGGGAACGTCCTTTCGTGCTGGAACAAAGGGGTCCTTTATGTGCGCTTCGCCGACGCAGGTAAGCCCGAACAGCACCGTTTCAGCGTGGCAAGCGGTGAAGGATTCACTTTGCGCGGCGCTTCGCACCTTATTTTCAGGGACCTTTTCCTGCGGGGCTCCCGCTGTCAGTTCCGGTTGGCTCAGGGGGCGAAAGAGAACACCGTCGAAAGGTGTCTCCTCATGCACGGTTCCGCCCGGGTTGCCGTCGAAAGGGGCGTCAAAGGCACGGTGATCCGGGACAGCGTTCTTACTTCGGGCTTCATCCGCGGCGACTTTTTTCAGCTCCGGACCAATGACGACATGCGGGGCGGCGTCCTCTACCGGGTCTTCAAGAGGATCATGGGCTCCGGGAGTTCCGACGACATCGGCGTTTCCGATTACGGGGAAGGTACGCGGATCCTCGGCAACGTGATCTGCAAAGGTCTCATAGGCATGGATGCCTGCGGGCAGAAAACCGAAGCGGCGTGGAACGTGGTCCGGGAAATGTCCAGCGTGGGGATATGCACCGGCGCGGCGACATCGGGAAAATTCCACCACAATCTGGTGATGAACTGCGGCATCCCCCTGCGGCTTCATGCCTTCCGTCATGCACGGGCCGACCGGGTGGAGTACCATTACGGAAATCTTTTCGTGCAGGCGAGGAACGGGGGCGGCTTCATCTACGTGCACTGCACCTCCCATCTGGCGGTCGATGTGGTGAATTTCGACAAAAAGGTCAACAGCCGGGGCCGTACCGTCTACACCTACAAGAAGGAGCCCCCGGATCCGGTGGACGGAGGAAAATTCTACATTTACCACAACACCTTCTGGGGCGGCGAACAGACGGCCGCCTTTACCGTGGCTTATTTGAGGAACCGATTCCGCACGTCCCTGCCTTTCTTCGTGTTCAACAACATCTTCAAGGATGCGCCTCAGCTGGACACCACGGGGCATTTCCTGACGGGCCCCAACGTGCTCTACACCTTCGGGACCGACCTGACCGCGAAGGAACGCCGGGACCCCGCCGTGTCCCAAGTGAACAAGGTGGTCCCGGCGGCGCGGACTGCTTCGATCTGGAACAGAAACGATCTTCCCGGTCTGCCGGACCTGACGCTTGCTCCCGGCTCCCCCGCGCTGGAGGCGGGGCTCGACGTTTCCCGTCCCTTCACCGCGAACGGGAAGCAAATTCCCGCTCTCCCGGGCTTTTCTCCGGGGTATTTCAAGGGCAAAGCCCCTGCCGCGGGAGCCTTTCAGGAAGGTGAATCCATGGTGCGCTTCATCGACATGTACCGTCGGTCCGAAGAGGCGCTGAAAATGATTTCGGAACTCAAGAAAAATACGGCAAACGATTCCAATGGAGGAAAAAAATGAAAATCGTCAAAATCTTCTGGAGCGCCGTGCTCCTGACGGGAACGCTCTGCGCAAGAGAACTTTTCGTTTCGTCTTCGGGAAACGATAAAAATCCGGGAACTGCGCAAGCCCCCTTCGCCACTATCGGCAAGGCCGCATCCGTGGTGCAGCCCGGCGACACGGTGAAGATCGGCCCCGGCCTCTACCGGGAACAGATCACCTTCAAGCGGTCGGGGAAGAAGGACGCCCCCGTCGTTTTCGCGGGGACCCGTGGGCCGAAGGGCGAATTCCTCACCATCGCCGAACCTCCCGGTTTCGACCTCGACAAGTGGACTCCCGCGCCGGAGATCGGTCCCTGCGTCTGGAAGGCACCGCTTGCCAAACGTCCCGATCTGGTCCTGATGGACGGCATGCGGATCGTCTTCATCAACGCCAAGGCTTCGGAATTGCCCCCTTGGCCCAAGGCGCCTTCCGTGATCGATGAAGACATGATCTGGGCCAAGCTCGGCCCCGGCTCCAAACGTCTTCCCGGCCTCAACTACCTGCAGCTTCCTTCCGACGTGAGAATGGACAATTATGTTTTCAAGGGCCGCAAGGAAGTGGTCTGGCCCGTCATCGGTTATGTTCTGTCGAGCTGGTACAAGGGTTTTCTCTACGTCCGCTTCGCCAACGGAGACACGCCCGAAATGCACCGTTTCAGCGCGGCAAGCGGCGAAGGCTTCACCATCTTCGGTGCATCGCACCTTGTTTTCAGAGACCTTTTTCTGCGGGGGTCCCGGGTCCAGCTCCGTGTGGCGGGGGGAAGCTGCAATACCATCGAAAAATCTCTTCTCATGCACGGTTCCGTCCGGGTGGCCGTCGAAAAGGGGAGCAGATCGACGACGATCCGGGAGTGCATCCTCACTTCGGGGTTCATCCGCGGCGACTATTTCCAGCTCCGGACCAATGACGACATGCGGGGCGGCGTCCTCTACCGGTTCTTCAAGAACATCATGGGCACCGGTCACTCCGACGACGTGGGCGTGGCCGACAGCGGAACGGGAACGCGGATCCTCGACAATGTGATCTGCAAGGGGCTCATCGGCATGGACGCCTACGGCCCCGGCGTCGAAGTCGCCGGAAACGTGGTCCGGGATATGTCCAGCGTGGGCATCTGCACCGGCTCCGAGACTTCGGGGAAAATCCACCACAATCTGGTGATGAACTGCGGCATTCCGCTCCGGCTCCAGAATTACCGCCACGTCCGGGCCAACCGGCTGGAGTATTACTACAACAACCTTGTCGTGCAGGCGAGGAACGGGGGCGGCTTCGTCTACGTCCACAGCGTCTCTTTCGAAACGCCTGCGGACAGGGTGAATTTCGACAAAAAGGTCAACAGCCGGGGCCGTACCGTCTACACCTACAAGAAAGATCCCCCGGACCCGGTGGACGGGGGCAAATTCTATTTCTATCACAACACCTTCTGGGGCGGCTCCGATCAGCCTCCCTTTTCCGTGACCTATCTGCGGAACCGTTTCCGTCAGGTTCAGCCCTTTTTCGTGGTCAACAACATCTACCGGGACAGTGCCGGGCTGAACACCGCCACCCATGAACTGACCGGCCCCAACGTGCTCTACACCTTCGACAAGGACATTCCCGCCGCCGCCCGGGTCGATGCCGCTGTCGCCAAAGTGAACAAGGTGGTTTCCGCAAAAGCGGCCGGAACCATCTGGAACAAAAACGACATTCCCGGCCTGCCGGACGTGTCGCTTGCCCCCGGTTCTCCCGCGCTGGAGACGGGGATCGACGTTTCCCGGCCCTTCATGGTCAAGGGGAAGACCTGTCCCGCCCTGCCAGGTTTTTCTCCGGGGTATTTCAAGGGCAAAGCCCCCGCCGCCGGAGCCTTTCAGGAGGGTGAATCCATGGCGCGCTTCATCGCCATGTACCGCCGGTCCGAAGAGGCGCTGAAAATGATTTCGGGACTCAAGAAAAGTACGGTAAACGATTCCGACGGAGGAAAAAAATGAAAATCGTCAAAATCTTGTGGAGCGCCGTGCTCCTGACGGGAACGCTCTGCGGCAGGGAGCTTTTCGTCTCACCTGCGGGGAACGACAAGAATCAGGGGAGTGCAAAGGCGCCCTTCGCCACCATCGGCAAGGCGGCATCCGTGGTGCAGCCCGGCGACACGGTGAAGATCGGCCCCGGCCTCTACCGGGAACAGATCACCTTCAAGCGTTCGGGGAAGAAGGACGCCCCCATCGTCTTCGCGGGGACCCGTGGGCCCAAGGGGGAATACCTCACCATCGTGGAACCTCCGGGTACGGTCCTCGACAAGTGGACTCCCGCCCCTGAGCTCGGCCCCGGCATCTGGAAGACGCCCCTCGAACGGCGGCCCAATCTGGTCCTGATGGACGGGGCCATGATCGCTTTCATCAACGCAAAGACCATGGAGCTTCCCCGGCGGAAGGAGCTTCCGAAAGAGCTCGACGAGGAGCTGCTCTGGGACCAGTTCGGCCCCAAATGCAAGCGTCTCGCCGGGCTCGATCTGCTGCGGATGCCCGCGGACATCAAGCAGAAGCACCAGTATTTCCGGACCCGGAAGGAGCTCTTCTGGCCGGTCATCCGTTACGTCCTTTCGGGCTGGCACAACAAGACGGTGTACGTGCGTTTCGCCGACGGCGGCAAGCCCCAGGATCACACCTTCACCGCCGCCTGCGGGAACGGCTTCAGCCTTTCGGGCGTCTCCTATCTGCATTTCAAGGACCTGCAGCTGCGGGGCTCCCGCTGTCAGTTCCGGCTCATGGGCCCCTCGCATGACAACACCATCGAGAACTGCCTGCTCATGCACGGCGGGGTCCGGGTCCTCATCGAGGGCACGGTGAAAAACACCACCGTCAAGGGGTGCATCCTGACGGCGGGCTTCATCCGCAGCGACCTCTTCCAGCTCCGGAGCGCCGAGGACATGCGGGGCGGGCTGCTCTATCTCATCTTCAAATACATCATCGGCACCGCCAGTTCCGACGACGTGGGCGTTCTGGACCACGGCACCGGGACCAAGGTGCTGGACAATCTGATCCTGCGGGGGCTCATCGGAGTCGAGGCCTGCGGCACCGGCGTGGAGGTCGCGGGCAACGTGGTCCGCGAAATGTCCAGCATCGGGATCCTGACCAGCGACAAGCCCATCGGGATCTTTCATCACAATCTGGTGATGAACTGCGGCATCCCGCTCCGGATCCATCATCTGCGCCACAAGCGGGCCAAGCGGCTGGAGTACCACTACAACAACGTTTTCGTGCAGGCTCCCCACGGCGGTTCTCAGGTCTATGTCCACTGCTCCTCGCACTACAAGACCGACGACGAAGTCAACTTCGACAAGAAGCTCAACAAGCGCGGCAGATACGAGTACATCTACAAGGAAAACCCGCCCGCGCCCGTGGATGCGGGGAAATTCTATATCTACCACAACACCTTCTGGGGCGGAGCCGACCGGGCGCCCTCCTTCGACGTGGATTACCTGAGGAGACGTTTCCGCATGTCCATGCCCTTCTTCGTCTTCAACAACATCTACAAGGACTGCTACCGTCTGAACACCACCAGTCATGATCTGACGGGGCCCAATCTGCTCTACACCTTCGGCCCCGATGTGCCCGATGCCGAGCGGCGCGACCCCGCCGTGCCCAAGGTGAACAAGGTCGTCCCCGCCAAGGATACGGGGGCCATCTGGAACAAGAAGGACATTCCGGGGCTTCCGGACGTGACGCTTGCGGCGAACTCCCCCGCCCTCGAATCCGGGGTGGATGTTTCCCGTCCCTTCACCGTGAACGGGAAGTCGTTCCCGGCCATGCCGGGTTTCAAGCCGGGCTACTTCACGGGCAAAGCCCCCGCCGCGGGGGCCTTCCAGAAGGGGGAGGACATGGCCCGTTTCATCGACATGCACCGCCGGGCCGAGGCCGCGGTGAAGATGCTCGAAGCGCTCAAGGAAAAGGACAAAGGAAAATAACGGGGAACAGGATCCCGCGAACAATAAAGGAGAAACGAAGATGAACAAAAGATCTTTCACCCTCATCGAATTGCTGGTGGTCATCGCCATCATCGCCATTTTGGCGAGCATGCTGCTGCCCGCCTTGCAGCAGGCAAGGAACCGGGCAAAGCAGACCACCTGCGTCAACAATCTGGGGCAGATAGGCAAGGCGGCCTCCTTTTACGGCGACGACAACGCCGACTTCCCCATGCCCTGGCGGTCGAAACCGACTTCCGGCTCGACCGTGTGGTGCAAGGGGCTGATCAACGGTTATCTGCCCGCAGCCGATCCCTTTGCCCCGGTAGGCGGAGCCCAGTGGGTGGCCTCGGAAAAGAAAATGTACCGGCACAAACTGGCCTGTCCCATGCGGCCGCTGACGCTCCAGAGGGATCTGTACTCCTATCAGTGCATGACCCGGTTCGAGGTCACGACCTACGCCAGACGTTCCCTGGTGAAGATCCCTTCCCGCTCGGCGCATCTGCTCGAGGGCAGTCAGGGGTGGCAGCGTTTCGAACTGGTTTCGACGACGGGGAAGGCCACGCCCATGTTCCCGCATGACAATCCCACCTTCAACGAAAACGAAGATTTCGGCGACGAAGCCCAGATCAATCTGCAGGGACGGACTTCCGTGCTTTTCATGGACGGTCACGTCGGCCAGGTGGATCGGCGCAAGATGCCTACCGGGTTCCGGGACACCCGCGCCGCCTATTCGAGTTTCTGGCAGCCCTGGCCCTTCGGCACGGGCATCACGGGCAAATGGCACAACAACTGGTGATGAACACACCTTGATATGAAAGGAAAATGAACGAAAATGAACATTTGCGGAAAAATTCTGTCGGGCGCTCTGATCCTGAGCGCGGTCGCGGCCGGTGCGGTGGAAAGCGTTCCCGGCGTCCGGGGAAATGCGGCCCGGATCAAGGGCGAAACCGAGTACCTGCGCGACGCGAAGAACAAGAAATTCGACTTCAAGGCGGGGGTGACCATCTCCTTCTGGGTCAAGGCGAACACCTGGAGCCAGCAGGCGGGGATCATTTCCGGCATGGGCGACACCGTCGTCAGCAAGCGCCAGAAGGCCGAAGGGGGCAGTTTCTACTTCAACACCCGCATCGGGGGGCAGAACGCCGCGCTGCTCTGGGCTCCGAACTGCTTCAAGGCTCCCGTCGGGAAGTGGGTCAACATCGGAGTTACTTACGATACGAAGGCCCGGATCGCAGTCGGCTACACCAACGGCAAAAAGTGCGCCGTGTGGGACGTGGGCAAGGAGTATCCCAACCGCAGGTCTTATCAGCTTTATGAGATCGTCCGTCCGGCTCTGCCCTTCTGCGTCGGCAAGGGCCCGGTGAACAATTTGGACGGAGCCATCGACGAACTCTTCATCTACAACCGCCCCTTGAGCGAGGCGGAAATGGCCCGTGTCAGCGCGGGCGAGATACTGCCCGGCGTTCAGGCGGCCTATCTTTTCGACGACCCGGCGGACATCGGCAGGGACTCCTCGCCCGTTCAGCGTCATCTGGTGAAGACCACCGGCATCATGGCCGTCAAGTTGCCGAAGATCGGCTTCAAGGTGAAAAGTCCCGTCCTCGCTTCGGACGGCAAACTCACCGTCTGGACCCGGAGCGCCGTGGACAAGTGTTTCAAATACGACCGGGTGATCCCCGCGGGCAAGGCGACGGCTCCCGCGGCGGAGCTGGCGAAGAACGAATATGAATCGTTCCAGCTGGTCCTTTCTCCCGACAAGGCCCTGAAAAACGTCAAGGTCGCCGTAAGCGGCTTCACCATGGGCAAAAACCGTCTTCAGACCAAACTCGACATGGTGGACTACGTAAGTCTCGTCAGGACCAGCGGTCTTGCCGTCACCAAGCCGGGCGGCGTCTACGGCGAAGCCGCCACCATGTTCGAACAGATCATCAACCACGGTCCCGGTGAATATCCCGATCCTCTGCCCCCGGCAAGGGTCATCAAGAGCGCGGGGACCGACCGGAGCTACTCCTTCTGGGTCACGGTGAAAAGCTCCGCTTCGACTCCGGCCGGCGTCTACACCGCGCAGGCGGTCATCACCGCCGACGGCGGCTATAAGGCGGTGGTCCCCCTCAAGGTGCGGGTGCGGAACTTCACGCTCCCCGAAAAATTCAGCAGCTGCAACACGGCCATCATGAACTACGCCCTGTCGGCAAACAGCAGGGAGCAGTTCCACAAAGTCGCTTTCGAGCATCACGTCACCCTGTGCGACCTCGCAAAAGACCCGGTGATCTCCTTCGACGGTTCGGGCAAGATGACGGTCGACACCCGGGAGTTCGACAAAGAGGCCGAAATGGCCATAAACAAGTACGGGGCCAACACCCTCTATTTCCCCGGATGGGGCTTCTACAAACTGCCCCGTGACTACAACATGCGCCAGACCTGGTGCGGGATCCCCGTCTGCCGTACTCCCGGCAAACTGACGCCCGAGTTCAAGGAAAAGTTTGCCCGTTATCTGGAATACATGACCGCCCATCTGAAGGCGAAGGGCTGGTTGAAATACACCCGCATCAGCATGGTGGATGAACCCCACACCGCCGCCGACTATGCCCTTTGCCAGGAGTTTGCCGAGCTGGTCCATCGCCACGCTCCCGGCGTTAAAACGCTGGTCACCAAGTGGCCCCTCAAGCCCCTTATCGGCGCGCCCGACATCTGGTGTCTCGGCATGATCATCCCCGCGGACATCAAGGCGGCCATCGCCCGGGGCGAGAGCTTCGAATGGTATCCCAACTGGCACTTCGTCATCGACCGGCCCCTGATGGACAGCCGCATGCTGGGCTTCATGATGTACAAGTTCAACATCAAGGGCATCCTCTACTTCAGCATCTGCCACGGCTGGGGAAATCCGGTTCTGGTGCGGAAGAGCCCCACTTTCACCTACGCCAACGGCCGGGTCATCAACGGTCTGGGGCAGATCATCTACCCCGCTGAAGTGAAGAACGGCGAGCCTCTGAGTTCCCTGCGTCTGGTCATGTGCCGCGACGCCTACGAGGACTACGAGTATTTCCTCCTGGCCGACAAGCTCATCAAAGAGTGCAAGGATCCCGTCAAAGCCGCCGCGGCGCGGAAGGTGCTGACCGAGGCCTGCGACGCCATCGTCCCCGCCTACGAAGCCTACGCGGACAAGGTCCAGTGGAAAAAGACCAAGTGGGAAACCGACGGGAGCAAACTTCTCGTCTGGCGGCGGAAGATTTCCGATTTGATCGAAAGTCTCCGGCAGTAGAAAGAGTATGGGCTCATCCGGTCGGAAGGCCCTCACACAAAGGGAAAAGGAGAGACAACGATGAGGGAAAGTCATTCGATGAAACGGTGTGATTTCACGCTGATCGAACTGCTGGTGGTGATCGCCATCATCGCCATCCTCGCGGCCATGCTGCTGCCCGCCTTGCAGCAGGCCCGGGAACGGGGCAAGGGCACCGCCTGCCTCAACAACTTCATGACCATCGGCAAGGCGACCCAGTTCTACATGGACGACAACGCAGGCCAGGTGAGCGTCATGACCATGGGCGTGAGAAAGTGGTGGGCCCGGGCCGTCAATCAGCGGCTCATCGCGCCCTATATCGGCGACGATCCCGGTTCCTCCGCCACGGGGGCGTATGTAGGTTCGGGAAACTCCAAAGTCACCTGTCCTTCCGGGGATAAGAAAGCGGAAACCACCGTCGCCGTCAACGGCCGGATCTTCAGCGGCGCTTCCCTGGACCATTTCCGTTATCAGCGGAACTGGCGGAAACCTTCCCGGACCGCCCTCAGTCTGGACGGGCTCAAATCCATCCTGCCCACGGGCTCGAGCGGTCTGGTGCCGCCCTACCGGCACAGCAGCGCCAACACCGTCGTCTTCTGCGACATGCGGGCGGCATTGCTGAAGAACATTCCTTACGGTCTCGAAGGGTTCCGCGGCTACAACGCCAGCGGTTGGAAGTCCCTTTTCTGGAGCCCCTGTCCGTGGGGAACTTACACGCCTGTGGATGTGGATTTCCAATGAAAAAGCTTTGTTTCAGCTGCGGACTGTTCGCACTGGCGTTGTGGGGCCTCGTGATCCAGTTTCTGTCGCTGATGTTCAGGTGGATGGGGCTGATGACCGCCCTTTGTCTCGCCGGCGCAGCCTCGCTTTGCGGCGAAAACTTCTTCCCCAACGGCTCTTTCGAAGGGAACTGGCGTCCCGCGTGGAACCGGATGAGCGGCGAAAGCTATCTTGCGGAAACCCCCGGCTGGAGCCTGAAGAAAGAGGGGAACAATCAGTTCCTCGAAAGCGACGGCTCCGGCAAGCCTCTTGAACTTCAGTTCGAAGGGCCCGCCCGGGATCTGCGCATCACCTTCTCCATGATGAGCGGCAAGGCGGGAACTCCGGTCACGGCGGAGTTTTACAGCTACTCCTATCTGAACCCGCTCCTTCTGGGCAAGAAGGTGTTCAAGCCCGGCGCGAAGTGGGCGGACTTCTCCTTCGTTTCAGTCTGGGACAACCGGATGCGCATGCGCAACATGGCCCCCGTCAAGCTGAAGATCACGCCCCCGAAAGGCGTCGTTCTCCGGGTGGACAACGTGTGCTGCGAAAAGAAGTTTGCTCCCCTCCCGAACAAGGTCGTGAAGCGGACACCCGCGCCGGAAACTCCCGGAGAGGTCGTTCCCATCAACGAGAAGATCCCCTTCACCGTGGGGCAGACCAAGGCTGCTCCGCACGTGCCTTTCACCGTGGCGCTGCCCTTCGGGGCGGGGCAGTTCAAGTGCCCCGGCGCCTGGGCGGGCGTTCAGGTCCGCGACGCCGCGGGCAAAGTTTACCTCGCTCAGGCGCGGGTCATCGCCCGCTGGCCTCTCGACAACTCCGTCCGGGCCCTCGCCGTGGATACGGCGGCGGACTTGAAAGCCGGGCGCAACGCCTTCACCGCCGAGCCGGGGAAGGCCCCGGAAAAGGGGAGCTGGGCCCCGAAACAGACCCTTTACCTTTCCGCGACCGACGGGCAGGGGAACGTCTATACGGGCGTCTGCACCCCGGAAACCGTCGAGATCGACGGACCTCTGCGGAAGGTCTTTTCCGGCTGGACCAGCCTCAAATCCCCCGGCAAACCGGAGATCCCGGTCCAGTGCCGCACGGGATTCTTCCGGGGCGTTCCCGACGTGGAGATCGAAGTGTCGCTCCACAATCCTTACGCCAACGTTCCCTTCATTCTCGGCAGCGCCGAAGTCATGGTCCGGACCGGGAGGCCGGGGAGGGCGGAAAAAAAGAGCGTCGTCACTTCGCCCGGTGCCAGGCCCCTGACGCCGGGCGCGTTGTGCGTTTCTTCCGCAGGCGGCGTCCTCATCATGCCTCAGGCGGCGGAGCGTCACCCCGCCGCGGTCGAAACGACGCCGGACGGCGCTTTTAGGGCGGCGCTGTGGCCGAAGGAGCTGAAACAGCTCTGTCTGAGTCACAATCTGGTGCTGACCCGCCGCTTCATCTGGTCGCCCGATCTCCGGGCCGCCGACCGCTTCGGCGGCGAGGCGCCCACGGCGCTGGCGGAGCCCGCCCGTTTCGGGAAGACCCGCTTCTTCCTGCTCCCCCTCGGGACCGTGGACCGGAAGAACTATCCCTACGCGGCGGCCCGCATCGACGACTCCTTCCAGTTCCGCTACACCAAGGAAGGGCAGATGAAGTCCGGCCAGAACGGCCTCTTCAACTACGGCGATCTGCCGGGCGACGGCGGCTGGAGCAATCTGGAGTCCTTCGAGGACTATGCGGAAATACTCCGGGCGGTGGTCTACGACGACCCTGCGAAGCTCGCCTTCGCCTTCGACCGGGCGGTCCACTACCGGGACATCGACACCTTCCGGGGCGTCTGCCTCTACCACATGAGCAACCACGTGGCGGGCGGGAGCTCCTACAGCCACTCCTGGCCCCAGGGGATCGTCTGCCATTACCTGCTCACGGGGGATCCCCGGAGCCGGGCGGTCCTCGAAGAGCTGGCCGATGCCGATCTGGCCGTTCCCGTGAACTATAAGGACATCTCCGAAGCCCGGGCCCTTTCCCGCTATCTCCTCGGCCTTGCGGACCTTTACGGCGTTCTTGGGCGCCCGGCGCTGAAGGAGCGTTTCTACGCCCAAGTCAGGCACGCGGAAAAGACCAACCTCACCCCGAAGCGCAACGACGACACCATCTTCCCCTGGGGGAGCCGTCTGGATCCCTATCAGGTGTGGTACGGCGCCTGCGCCTTCATGGAAATGTACTTCCTCACCGGGGACAAAACGTTGCTGGACTCCTTCCGCCGGGAAATGAGAGCTTCGCTCAACATGGAGTTCTTCGAGCTGGATCTGCGTGAGTCCTGGCCGGGCGTCCCGCCGGAAAGGGGCTGGCCCATCCAGCTGGGATTCCATTCCCGCCACCGGGGATCGTTGATCTATCCCCTGCTGGTCTTCAAGAGCCGGATCGACAACGATCCCGAACTGCTGAAGCTGGCCCAGCGGGCCGCCTACGCCGACTGGTGCGCGGGGCGTCTCAACGGCGGCGACGCCACCACCTTCTTCCGCCTCTCGGGGCAGGAGGGGCAGACGCCTGAAAAACAGCTCATCGCCGAAGCGAGGAAGCTGGTCTTCGACGCCGCTTCGCCGAAGCTCCTCAACGGAGATTTTTCCCTCTCGCCCAAATGGTTCGTCCACTGGCACCTGCCCGACCTGCGGCAGATGGGCTTCGACAGCGCCGTGGATGAGTGGCCGCTTGTGCGGCACAAGGACTTCAAGAAGATCAATCAGGAACGGATCGACAAGTTCAGCGCCAAGGTGAGCCCGTGGCGGTATTACTCCCGGCTCTTCGGATTCCTCGACACGGAGGAGTTCGGGGCGAAGGCTCCCGCGCTCGGGGTCCAGCTTTCCTCCCGCTGGGTGCTGGGACGCAATGCCGCCGTGGGGGGCGCGTACGTCAAACTCGACCCCGGCAAGTGGCGCTGGCGCGCCTCGTACAAGACGGACGCGGCCACGGGGCCCCAGAGTTTCGCCCGGATGCGCTTCTTCCACCCCGGCGAGATGATGCAGTTCATGACGGTCAATCTGGCCAAAACGGGCAAAGTCCCGGTGATCGACAACGGACTTGCCAAGCGCCGGGCAAGGGATTTCGAGGCGAAGATCACCCCCGGCCCCAGGCCCGGCTGGAAGACCCTCGAAATGGAGTTCGTCGTCCCGAAACCGGGCGTCGCCATGCCCATGTTCTACCTCTATCTCGCTCCCGGACATACGGACACCTTCATCCGGCTGGATGACATCACCCTCGAAAAGATCTGAAAGGGATCTTGTCATGAAAGAAAAAGTCACCGTTCTGACCTCGCTCCCGCAGGAACATTGCCTCGTGCTGGCGGTCATCGACCGGCTGCTGGAAAACGACGTGAGCTTCCGGGGATTTCTGGACAACAGGATCCCGGACCGCTTCTCGCCGGAGCACCTCGAAAGCGATGTGATCCTCCTCGACCGGGGCATCTTCGAAAAGATGAGTGATGAGGAAAAGAAGATGCTGGCCGACTATTCCCTGAAGCACGTGGTCGTCTGCTACGACTACTGCGGCGACAAGGAGAATCGGACCTTGTGCAACTTCGACACGGAGATCACCGTCAACGGCGCCCTGAGCAAGGCGGACATCGGCCGCGGGGAAGTCCCGGAGCAGGACCCCGAAGTCATGTGTCGTTTCGCCCGGGAGCGGGCCGAAGCCTACCTCGATTCCGACGGCTTGAGCTTCAGCGAGTTCACGCTCCACCACCTGCGGGCCCTTGCCATGGAAAAGGAGCTGGTGCTCCGGGTCCTGCCGAAACTTTTCGACTCGCAGGATCCGGAGTTCATCCCCCAGAACCATGACGTGCTGGGGGCGTGGTGCTACGCGCCCCTCTGCTCCCGCCTCACGGGTGACGGGAAGTACAACAAAAAATTCCTCCACATCCTCGACCGGACCATGGCGGCCCGGCCTTATTCGCCGGAAGGCATCATGGGCGGCGCGGGGAATGTCGCCGACCCCCTGAGCTGCCGGGGGCCCCATCCCCTCTGGGGAGCTCACTGCGCCGGACGGGAAAAGGTGATCTACAACGAAATGTTCCATTTCCACGGCCCCGTCTTCGCCGCCGCGACGCTGGCTTCGGGAGACAGGCGCTATCTGGACCACGCCATGAAGCTCATGCGCTATCTGCGGGATCACGCCGTGGACCCTGCTGACGGTCTGCCCTGTCACTACTGTTACCGGGGGCAGCGCCGCGGAGCCAAGTGGAGCCGGGGCATCGCCCACATCCTCCACGGCATCGCCCTGATGTTCGAAGTGTGGCCCGACCTGCCCGAAGCCGAAGCGAAGGAGCTGGCCGCCTTCTCGGACTCCATCGGCGACGGGTTGCTGCGGACCCAATCTCCCGGCGGCTTGTGGCACAACATCGCCGACGAGGAAAAATCCCCCCTCGAGACTTCCGGGACCATGGCCTTCGTCGCCGCCTACCGGGCTCTGACGAAAGCGCGGCTTCTCTCCGAAGACAAGTACGGCGACATGATCCGGAAGGGACGGAGCGGCCTGCTCCGCCGCTGCTACCGGGGCGGCTTCGCCGGGAACTGTTCCGGCACGGGCTTCTCACCCAACATGGACTACTACTTCCGCCGTCCCTTCAACTTCCTCTTCACGGGGCAGATCGTCCCCGCGCTGGAGGGCGGCTGCTGACCCGAAGATGAACGTTTCCGTGAAACTGAGCCGGGATTACGCGGCGGTCGCCGCCATCCACGACGCCCTCTACAGCTGGAATCTCACCAAAACGGGGGAACCGCGGGGGGATTACCACGCGAAACACTTCCCGGAGCAGTTCGCTCTTGTCGCCGTGGATGAGGCGGGCAACCCTCACGGGGGCATCGCATGCCATTGGGAAAATGAGCCGCGCCACATTTTCGGCGACTACTTTTACCTCGACGACGCCTTGCGCGGCACGGGCGTCGGGCGTCGGATCATGGAGGAACTCTTCCGGTACGCGGAAGAGAACGGGGCCTGCGAGATCCGGTTGACCACCAACACCTTTCAGGCTCCTGGCTTCTATTTGAAGATGGGCTTCGTCATCACCGGGGAAAAGAAGGCCCCGGTGCCGTGGTGTCCGGAAAACGTCCATTACGACCTCGTCCGGAAACTGCAAAAGTAAGGAAAGAAAAATGTTCAAGATAGCTGTGATCGGCGCGGGAAGCGTCGGGTTTTCCCTCAATTTCTTCAAGGATTTTCTGCTGGACGGCGACCTGCGCTCCCGAGGCGAGATCGCGTTGATGGATATTTCCGCCGAACGGCTCGGCCACGCCGTGACGCTGGTGAAGATCCTGATGGGAAAACTCAAGGCCGAGGCGAAGATCACCGCCACGACGAATCTGGAAGAGGCTCTTGAGGGCGCCAGGTACATCATCACCGTCATCCGGACGGGGACTCTTGCGACGGAGCGTCTGGAGTACGAGATCCCCCGGCAGTACGGCGTGGAGCAGGTAGTGGGGGACTCCCTGGGCCCCGGCGGGGTCTTCCGGGGACTCCGGGTATTGAAAGCCCTCTTCGAGGTGGCCGACACCGCCGAAAGGGTCTGCCCCGGGGCCGTCTGGCTCAACTACGTCAACCCCATGTCCATGAACACCATCGCGTTGAACCGCCGCTGCCGCAAGGTGAAGGTCTACGGCCTCTGCCACGGGGTGCAGGCCACCCACCGGGCCTTGGCCTCCTTCGTGGGGCGGACGCCCGAGGAGATCGTCACGCGCTGCGTGGGCATCAACCATCAGGCCTTTTTCCTGAAATTCACCGACTTGGAAGGGAACGACCTCTATCCCGAACTGCGCAGGGTGATGGAGGATCCGCGGAGCCTCCCCTGCCGGAAGGAGAAGGTCCGCTTCGAACTTTTCCGCCGCTTCGGCTACTTCCCCACGGAGTCCAGCGGCCACGCCAGCGAATACGTGCCCTATTTCCGCAAGCGTCCGGAGCTGATCGAAAAATATTGCCGCTCCGAAGTCCCCGTCACGGGGGACGACGGCATCGACTACGGCCCCATGACGGCGGGCGAAAGCGGCGCGGCGGCCCGCATCAACGTCCTGCGCCAGAGTTCCTGGCCCGCGTACTTGCAGGCGCTCCTCGACGGGAAGAAGGAGCTTGACACCACTCCCAGCCGGGAGTACGCCATGCGGATCATTTCGGCCATCGAGAACAACCGGGACTACACCGCGAACGTGAACGTGATGAACGAGGGGCTCATCCCCACTCTCCCGCCCGGCGCGGCGGTGGAGGTCCCCTGCCTCGTCAACGGCTCCGGGATCCAGCCTTCCCGCTGCCTCGACTACCCGGAGCAGTGCGCCGCCTTGAATCGGAACATGATCAACGTCCAGCTCCTCGGCGCGGAAGCCGCCCTCACGGGCGACCGGCGGAAGGTCCACTACGCCGTGGCGGTGGACCCCCTCACCGCGGCGGTCTGCTCCCTCGAAGAGATCCACGAAATGACCGAAAAACTCCTCGCCGCTCTCAAGGATGAGCTCGACGAAAGGTTCTTCAAGTGACCGTTCGGATGACCATGTCCAGGAAAACTGTTGCATATCTCGTCGTGATCCTGCTGCTGTTGCTGCTGCCGGGAAACATCTATCTTGCTTACAAGAGTTGCTTCGGTCCCCGGTCCGCGGAACAGAGGGGGTTCGTGGTCGAGGGCGACGGCAATGACTTTCTTTGCCGCTGGCGGAGCAATGGCGCATCGGTCATCATTGAGAAGAACAACATCACAGCGGTGGCCGCCGCGGCGGCCGAAAGCGATTTTTTCTGGGGCGTGACGGAAGGTTATTTCGTATTGAATTACAATAACGCGATGGCTGTCGATTACAACAAGGATTTTCTTGCCGATTTCATCATTGCATACGATAAGGAAAAAAGTTATATCCAGCTGAACGGCCGTCTCGAGCCGGTTGCCAGCTATGATCTGATGACAAAACGCTTTACTTTGCAGGACGGCAGGACTTTCGTCTGGCGCGACGGCCGCTGGCAGCAGACCGGGCATGATCCGCGCAAGCTGCCCCCGACCAAGTGAAAAGGAAATCGAAAAGCGGCTGAAATTGCTGGACTGCGCCAGGAAAACTCTTTCCGATCCGCAGGAAATCTGGGAACAGGAAACCCAGCGGCTGTTTTTCAAAAGGTTTGAAGACCCAAAGGGGAAAAAATTCACGGTAATGGTAACGGTGACAAGTGACGGGAAATGCCGAAGCTACATGGTCGGGAAAGACGGCTACATGGACAAGCAAAGGAAAGGACTGAACCGGGTCTACAAAAAATAGTCTGCGGCCAGGGGATGTTCCGTCGCCATGCTGCGATAGGTATTGCCAACATCCGGCACCTACCCTGAAGCCCGAATATAGTGTATCTCAAGAAAAGCGAAAAATCAAGCGTTTTTTTGAAAAAAAGCAAAAAATTGGTCGGACCTGTCGGACCTGTCGGACAAGTCGGACAAGTCGGACCAGTCGTCGGCTATGGTCTGAAAGTACTCCGCTTTACCTTGCAGGACGGCAGGACCTTCGTCTGGCACGACGGCCGCTGGCAGCCGCCTGCTCAAAAGGGCATCTCGATGCCGCGGAAGTCGGCGAGACGGTTTTCGTCTTCGGCCTTGTAGAGCTCCCAGATGACTTCGAGCCCGGCGAGGCTCTGTTCCGGAGAGGTCTCCGGTGTTCTCCCTGTGTCCACGCAGTCGAGAAAATGGCGCATTTCCTCCACCGTGTGCTTGGCGGGGGCGTTCGTCATATCCATGAGGACATATTCCTTGCACTCCTCCGGGACTCCCGGGATGTGTTCGGCGATCTTGCCTCTTAGAATGAGCTTGTTCTCGCTCAGCTTGAAGTCGAGCAGCCCCTTTTCGCAGTGGGCCTGGAAACTGTAGCCCATGCGGGTGCCCCGGGCGCCCCAGGTGCCGAAGTGGTAGCCCATGGCCCCGTTGGCGAATTCCAGACAGACGTTGCTGGTCCCCTCCCGGTCCATCCACGGGGTGCACTTGTTGCTCCCGCAGTGGGTCCCTTTGACGGGCCTGCCCAGCATCCAGAGCATCAGGTCGATGTAGTGGCAGCCGTGGCTGAAGAGCTGGCCGCCGCCCAGGAGTTTCCGGTCGTGGAGCCAGGCGGCGTCCTCCCGGATCGTCAGCTGTTCGGTCCAGATGGAAAGCTGAAAACATTCGCCGTAGACCTTTTCCCGGATGAGCCGCCGCATTTCCCGCAGGATGGGGTGGAACCTCATGCAGTAGGCCGTCATCAGCACTTTCCCGTTGCGTTTGGCGGCTTCCATCATGGCGAGGCACTCCTCCTTCGAATTGGCGAGGGGCTTTTCCGCGAGGACGTGCTTCCCCGCGTCGAGGCAGTCGATGGTGCAGGAGGCATGCAGGTGGTGGGGGAGGACCTGCAGGACCACGTCCCCCAGCTCCAGCGCGTCGTGGTAGTCGGTGAAGACGGGGGGATGATTGGGCAGCAGATCGGAGACCGCCTGCGCCTTCTTGAGGTCGATGTCCACCGTCGCGGCGACCTCCACCCGGTCTTCCAGCGTTTCCATGCGGGCCGCATGGGTCTTGGCCATGCCGCCGCATCCGATGAGAATGAGTTTGTGCTTCATGTTTTCCCGAAAGTTACAATTGCAGTCCCCCGGCGACGGGGATCTCCGCGCCGGTGATGTACGAGGCCCGGTCCGAAGCGAGAAAGGCGATGAGATCGGCGCACTCCTCCGCCGTGCCGAAGCGGTGCATGGGGATCTTTTCCCTCAGCTGCGCCGCGAATTCGGGATCGCTCAGGGCTTTCGCGTTCCGGTCCGTTTCGATGACCCCCGGCAGGATGGTGTTGACCGTGATGTTGAAAGGGGCGTTTTCCACCGCCGCCGCCCGGGCGAGGTTCATGAGGGCCGCCTTGGTGGAGCCGTAGAGGGCCAGGCGCGAGGCGGGCTTGACCCCGTTGACGCTCCCCGTGAAGATGACCCGCCCCCACTGCTTTTTGCGCATTTCGGGCAGGAGAAGGTGGAGCAGGATGCAGGAACTTTCCACATTGGCGTTGAACATCCGCAAATACTCCGCCGGGTCGAAGTTCCCCAGCCCGGTGTAGCTCTGCACCGAAGCGTTCAGAACGAGTATCTCGGGCACGAGGGCCTTGCCGATAAGCTCCTGCGCGAGGGCTTCCACCGCCTGCAGGTCGCAGAAGTCCGCCGTCACCGCGAGAGCCTTGCCGCCGGCTTCGGCGACGGCGGCGTCGAGTTTCGCTCCGGGGGCGCTGCCGTGGAAGATCACCTGCGCCCCCTCCCGTGCGAGCTGAAGTGCCGCCGCTTTGCCGATGCCCCGGCTGGAGCCCGTCACCAGTGCGGTTTTACCGTTCAAACCGTAGAAAGCCGATTCCATTCTTTCCTCCGCTCCCTTTTTCAGGACAAGGTCACGAGCGCTGAGTGTTCCGCGCCCTCGTTCCCCCGCCACGTCAGGCGGTAGGTCCCCCGGAAGCCCCGGAACGAAACACTTCCCTTTTCATCGGCCTTGACTTTGGTCCGCGTCTTCCATTCGCGGTTGATAAGGTCGTCCAGCGCGAAGTAGGCGGGCTTGGGCTCCATGTTCCGGGAGAAAAGCCCCGAAACGGAAGGCTCGCCGGGGGCGCCGCAGTCGTCCACCACGTTCCACCAGGTGATCCCCATCATGGGCTCGAGGCTGAACCACAGCCGGTAGAGGTTCCGGGCGATGACCGCCTGGATGGCCTGTCCCCGCTCGTCGTTGTTGGGGGCGGTGATGGTGATTTCGGAAAGGTGGATGGGAAGACCGGCTTTCCCCAGCCGGGCGAAGGTTTCGTAAACCGCCTGCGGCGACTGCGCATCGGTCGTGCCCGCGGCGATGTCCAGACAGCTCCGGGGATCGAAGAGATGCATCTGGGCCCCCATGATGTCGATCTTGCACCCGCGCTTTTTCAGATCGAGGACCTGATCGCGGTAGGCTTCCGTCATGTTGTAGTCGTTGATGTTGAGCTTCGTCCCGACGGGGAACACGCTCTCGGCGATCTTGAAGGCGCGATAGGTGTAGTCCCCGGGCATGGGGCCGTACACGCTTTTGCAGAGCCGGGAGCCGGGGACCATGTTCCCTCGGCCGTAGTCTCCGGCGCTTTCGTTGACCACATCCCAGCTGTGGACGCGTTTGCCGTAGCGGCAGGCGATCTCCATGATCCGTTTGGCGATGAGGGCATTGAGTTTTGCCGCGTACTCGGGATAGCGGTCGGCGAACTCTTCCGCGGAAAACTCCCCGAAAACTCCCGCCAGAACGCCGCTCGGGCGGCGGCCCAGTTCATTCAGGGTAAGATCGACTTTGGCGAGGGCGTCGGCGGGCACTTCATGAAAGAGCCATTCGGGGACCTGCCAGGTGCAGCTGCCCCAGACGAGAGGATGGCCGTGGAGCCGGATCCCCTTGCTTTCGCAGAACTCCACGACGGGATCCGTCGCGGGCCGCCGCCAGTGGGGCTGATGTTTCGGATCGGCGCAGTTGTTCCAGAACTCCGCCGTGTCCCGGTACTCCGCTTGGAAGCGAGGGTTTCCCTTCTCCAGTTCCAGCTGCCGCCAGTAGAAGGCGATGGTGGCGGAGTTGAACAGCCCGTCGTGACCGTAAAGGGCCCGGTATCTTGCGTTCCGTTCATCGCTGCCCAGCTGGTCGAAGTTGAAGATGTGGGCGCCGAAGATGAACTCGCTTTTGATCTGTTCTACCTTGACCTCCGCCCCGGCGGGGAGCCCTTCCGGCGCGAATCGGCCCTCGGCCTTGCGGTTGGCTTCGATGTCCCGGTCGATCTGCTCCTGCACGGCGTCGTTCCACTTTTCCCAATAGGCCCGAGCCATCGCCCCGTTGTATTTGGTCATGTCCATGACGTTTCCTCCCTCAGAAATAGCCGCCCTTGTCGATGATCTCGGAGATGGTGTCCCCCTGCCGCACCCAGCTGAAGATATCCACCTCGTTCCGGCCGATGCCCTCGGCGCGGAGCAGCACCTCGTAGGCGATCTCCCGCGGGATGCACAGCACACCGTCGATGTCGCCGAAGATGATGTCGCCGGGCCGCACGGTCACTTTCCCGACGCGGATCGGCACCTGATAGTGGGTGATCATGCACCGTCCGAGGGAGCCGTTGCTGGTGCGGTACTTGTAGAAGATGGGGAAATCCTGTTCGAGGATCTGCTTGGTGTCCCGGATGCCCCCGGCGATGACCGCGCCGCGGATGCCCCTGGCCTTGGCGGTGGCGGTCATGACGCCGCCCCAGAGGCTCGCCTCGGTGTCGTCCGAAGTGTCCCACACCACCACCCCTTCGGGCTTGAAGTCGTCCAGCATCTGGGCGCGGAAGGTCATTTCGCCCTCGATCATCACGTTGGGGGCGCTCTTGACGGTGAAGGCTTCGCCGCAGACGGTCATCTCGTCCCGGAGCGGCATGATGTCGCTGGGCAGATTCTGGTTGAGGAGCGTGAACTCCCGCAGCACGTCGTTGATGCATCCGGTGTAAAGTTTCTCGTAGCGTTCGCAGAGCTCCGTCAACGGGATGGGGAAGGCGCAGTCGGGGATCCGCTGACGGATCTCGATGAGTTTGTCGAGTTTCATGAGTCCGGCCTCTTTGGCCTTGCCGCGCATGTCTTTGAGTGAGGGCATGTTTTTTTCTCTCCTTTTTCGATGTGTTATCAATGAAACGGTCGTCTGTGTGCGATGAGTCACGACCACTGGCGGTCGTTGGACCACTCCCTGTCCCACTCGTCGGTGGGGGCCCAGGCTTCGGGGAAATCGGGGTGGAGTTTCTCTTTGATGAGCTCTTCGTTGAGCGCTTCGATGCCGAGGCCGGGGGCGTTCGGGACGTCGATGAAGCCCCCGTCGTACTTGAGGGCGGGGGTGACCAGTTCGCCCCACCAGGGGACGTCCACCGAGTGGAGCTCCAGACTCATGAAGTTCCGCGTGGCCGCCGCGACGTGGACCGCCGCGAGGCACCCCACGGGACTTTCCGCCATGTGGAGATTCATCTGCACGCCGTACTCCTCGGCCATGTCGCCGATTTTTTTGGTTTCGAGGATGCCTCCTGCCGTGAGGACGTCGGGGTGGACCACCGCCAGCGCTCCGGATTCGAAGAGGGGCCTGAAGGACTCTTTCAGGTACATGTCCTCGCCGGTCCCGAGGGGAACGGTGGTCGCTTCGTGCAGCCGCACCCACTGGTCCGTCATCTGCCACGGCACGGCGTCCTCCATCCACGACAGATTGTATTTTTCCAACCGGCGGGCCAGCTTGATGCAGTCTTCGGGGGGGATGTGGCCCAGATGGTCGATGGCGATGGGGACTTCATATCCCACCTCGGCCCGGACCTCGGCCATGTAGTTTTCGAGGAAATCCAGCCCTTTTTCCGTGAGGTGGATCCCCGTGAAGGGATGGGCCGTGTTGAAAAGATCATAGGCCGCCCCCCGCATGGCGGAAGGATTGATGGAGCCGTGAGGCGTCTTGAAGACCTGCTTGTACTCCTTCATGGTTTCGAGAAACCCCAAGGGGGCGCAGAGGGCTCCGGGGACGTTCATCAGCAGTTCGATGCCGAGGTCCATCTTGAGGAAGGTGAACCCCCGTTTCATCCGTTCTTTGAGGGCTCGGCCCATGTCCCGGCCGCTCCCTTCGGAGTCGGTGTCGCAGTAACAGCGGATCTTGTCCCGGAATTTGCCCCCCAGCAGCTGCCAGACGGGGACGCCCCAGGCCTTGCCCGCGATGTCCCAGCAGGCGACTTCGACGGCGCAGACGCCCCCCGCCTGACGGGAGTGCCCGCCGAACTGTTTGATGCGGCGGAAGATCTTTTCCACGTTGCAGGGATTTTCGCCTAAGATGCGGCTCTTGAGCATGGCGGCATAGGTCCGGCTGGAAGCGTCGCGGACTTCGCCGAAGCCCACGATCCCCTGATTGGTGTACAGTTTCAGCAAGGTGCACCGCTTGGGGGCGCCGTCGATATCGGCGAAGCGCATGTCGGTGATCTTGAGCTCGGCGGGGTTGATTTTCATGGGGAAACTCCTGTTAAGGTTTATCGGAAATTTTGATTTCGTTCACATTCGGCGGCCGCCTGTTTGAGGACCTTTTCCCACTTGCGGCGCCTGGTCCCGGCGAAGTCGCCGACGGTCCCGATGAGGGTGAAGGCCGCGAAGATCCGGCCCGAGCCGTTCCGCAGGGGGACGGAGAAGGCGGCGATGTTCCAGCGGTTTTTCCTGAGGTTGAGGCAGCAGCCGTTCCGCCGCGCCTCGGCCACGGCCCGTTCAAGGAGCCGGGGATCCGCCTTTTCGGGGATGGGGGCGGAACACGCTTCAAGCAGATTTCTTATCTCTTCATCGGGGGAATCCGCCAGCAGGACCGCCCCCACGGAGCCTTCGACCACGGGGAAGGTGGAGCCGGGCTGGCCGGTCAGCGCCACCGGCCCCGCCGGTTCGGCGCGGCAGTCGGTGACTTGTTCGTTCCCCCGGCGCAGGGAAAGCTTGCAGGCGATGCCGTACCGGGCGCAGATTTCCTCCACCTTGGTCCGGGCGTGCTTCAGGATCGCCAAATCGGCATCGAAGCCTTTAAGCAGAGGCAGGAGCCCGGAAGCGAGGGCGTAGCGTCCGGAATCGTCCTTCGCCACCCACTCCCGCGCCCGGAGCGTCTGCAAGATCCGGTACGCAGTGCTCATGGAAATGCCCAGACTCCTGCTCAATTCCCCCTGCGAACAGGGAGAACCGGCCAGCATCTCGAGGATCTGCACGGCCTTATCGACCGCCGGGATCGTATTGTTCATATTTGAACACATGATCGTTCTCTTTTGAATCATTCGGCGATAATATATCCCGCCAAAACGCGAAATGCAAGCCCCTTTCAAAGAAAAACGACAAAAAAACAAGTCGGCCGAACATCGGCCTCAATTCGCAAATTGACGTTGTAGGACCTGTAGGACCTGTAGGACTTGTAGGACAGGTGGCCGCAAAGGCAATTTTGCGATAGTGGCCGGGCTGCAGACCAGAACAAGACTAAGCATCGCGGAGGCGCCGCGGGCGTCAAAAACTACCGCCGGGCCGGTTGCCAGTCTGCGGGCGTGGTGTTGACTGTCGCACGCCGCGAGTATCGTAAAGGGGTGAACGATCCCGCTGTCTGGGGCGTATCAAAACCAACGGGTGGGCCACGGACGCGAAGGCACTTCGTGCCGAGCGCGCAGGAGACGAACGAAGCGCACCGCCGCCGCCTCGGGCGGCGGACGCGGCCGAAGGCCAGCGGGCGAAGTGGCGACGAGCATACGAGGGCATCGGATCAGCCAAAGGCTGGCCGATGCCTGAGCCGTAATCAAATAAAAGAGGCTTCTCACTAAACGCAAGTCGGAGCCCCAAACGCGCCAAAAAGGTCGGCGGCCCTTGCACCCCATAGATGGGGGTGCATTCCCGAAAAAGAGAGGGGGGCGGGGGGAGAGAAAAACGCTCTGCGTTTTGCTTTCCCCCGTACCGCAAGCCTCCAAACGTTTGCAGTGCGCCTGTAAAAACCGGGAAGGAAGGTTTTTCGATCAATACGGGAAAAAGAGCCTTGCCCAAAATTTGAAGAAAAGTAAAAAAAGTAGGTTGATTACGGATTGTTTTCGTGGTATATCAGGTTTTGCTTATACATGGCCCATTCTACTGTTTCTGTTGGTACGGTTTGTTCCTCGAAGTATCGCATGTGTAAAACGCGAACGGCAACACAGAAAACAACAATCTTCCGAAGCTGGAGCTGCGGCTCTTTCGGAACTTGAAGCAGGCACTCCCGATAAAGCGTTGTGGGCTCAAGCGCTCGTCACCGCCAAAGGCGACGAAAAAACAGCCCGTGCTGAGTATATTAAGCTTAGAATGAAAAATCCCGTGAAATAGCGGATTTTGCGAACAGCCTGTTGCTGGTCTTTGCTATGGTTGTAGCGTGTGCGCGGCCCCCTCGGCTGACAGCCCGGTCGGGTCAGACCGTCGCAGGCAGAAGCGACCGGACCGTCCCCGGTGTTAGAAACTGCCGGGCTTCGTAAAGGTCCAGCGCGTTCTGAAGATTCAGCCACATGTCCGCGTTGGTCGTGGGCAGGGCCATGGCGAAACGCACCGCCATTTCAGGCGTCACCCGGCGGTGCCCGTTGACGATGGCCGAGATCGTCTTGCGGGAAATGCCGATGCCTGCGGCGAAGTCCGCAATGGTAATCCCCAGCGGCTCCAGGTACAGCTCCTTCAGGATCGCACCGGGATGAGTCGGTTTTCTCGTTTTCGTGACCATACAGCACCTCCTTTCAGTGGTAGTCGATGTATTCGACGTTGTAAGCGTCCCCGTTCCGGAACACAAAGCAGATCCGCCAATTTCCCGAGACCGAGACCGCATACCGGTCCGCCGTTGGCGGCTGGAGTTTGTGGAACCCCGATCCCGGAAAATTCATGTTGCCCGCTTCGGTCGCCGCATTCAGCAAATCGAGGATCATGGCGACTTTCCGCCGATGTGCGACCTGCGGGATCTTTCCCGCCCCGGTCAAGTAGAACTTTTCCAGTTCCTTCTGTCTGAACGATTGGATCATCGCGTAACCTTTATGTTCACATCTATAATGTAACCCGTTTGTTCACGTTTTTCAAGGGCTGTTTCGCGAAAAACGCAAAAAAAGTCGGCTCCCCCGTGCGGCCTCGCCGCCGCGTTATTCATAGTATTCATAGTGTTCATAGCCTCCAGGGGCTTGTTTTTCTATGCAGACGCGCGTATATTATAAGCGTGAGTAATTTTTCCCGGAGATTTCGTTATGAAGCGTTTTTTGCTGCTGGTTCTCGCCCTGCTGCCGTGGCTGCTGCCGGGGGAGGAGGTTCCTTCCGCAATCACCCCTGAGCAATTGACTCGGGCCGCAGGGCTGCCCCTGCTGCCTCCCCAAGGGGGGTGGACGCGGGGCGAGTTCGAAAAGACCATGCAGAGGAGCGGCCTCGTTTTTCAGGGAACCTCCACCCGGCGGAGCACATTCCTGCGGAACCGGAACGTCTTCGGCATCCCCGCGACGGAGATGCTGGTGATCTCCGATGCCGACGATAAGGTGACGCTGGTCGACATCATCTATTTCAACAAGGGGGACTCCGCGCAGGCCAGAAACATGCGGCAGCACATAAAAAGAGCGGGACTGGACCTCAAGAAGAATCTGACCCGGCTTCTCGGGGAGCCGGGGCGGGAAAAGTTCGGGGCCAGGGGGCTTCAGAACAGCGCTTCGGTCTGGAAGTACGGCAAGGTCCGCTTTCTCGTCGAACTGCGGCGCGAGGAGTATACGATCCTGCACGTCGCCTATGAGGCGGGCGCGGGGGAGGCGAAGACGCCTTCGCGGAAAGAGCGCACGATCCACCGGAAAAACCTCGCCGGCAACGTCCGGAAGAACGGTTCCGGCGACATCTGGATCGAGAACATCCCCATGGTCGATCAGGGGCCCAAGGGCTACTGCGTACCCGCCACGGTGGAGCGGATCCTGCGTTACTACGGCATCACGCAGATCACCATGCACCAGCTGGCCGACGTGGGCAGCACCAAAGACGGCGGAGGGACATACCTCAAAAATCTCACCCGCGCCCTTACCCCGCTCCGTCACCAATACGATCTGGACATACGCGGCTGCGGCGAAGTCCGGGTGAGCTCGCTCAAGAGGTACATCGAACAGGGGATCCCCGTCATATGGGCGATGCGTGCCAATCCGGGGGCCGTTCAGTTCTGGAACCTGAGCCGCAGGCAGCGTCCGCTGGCCCGTTCGCCGCAGGAGTGGCTGAAGACGGCGCGCAAGTACAGATTCCCTTCCGGCGGTCAGGGACACTTCTGTCTCATCGTGGGGTGCAACGAGAAGACTGACGAGATCGCCATCAGCAACTCCTGGGGCGACGCGGAGCTCGTTCCCGCCTGGATCCCCGTGAGATTTGCCGTCAGGATCTCGCAAGGGGGCACCTACGCTTTTGTCCCCCGGAAGTGACTCGATCAGGACTTTTTCACGGTCAGACGGAGCCGCAGCTTCCCCGAGTCCGGCTTTCAATGGGAAAAGAGGCCGATGACGAAGAATGGGTACGTGACGAGGTACAGGAAGGGCAGCAGAAATCCGTAGCCGCCGCCCCGGCATTCCTCCTCTTTCACGACGCGGTTGTTTTTGAAGGTGAGAAGCGTAAAATAACTTCTGTCTATAAGGGGTTTTTCGTACGGCAGGATCCCCCACTGGTCCAATTTCCTCATATCGCGCCCCCAGGTGCGGTTCGGGTCCAGTATCTCGCGGGGATCGTTGAAAACGGCGTTGGCTGTCGGCGAGACCCGGATGTATATCGGCCCGGGCTTTTTTCTGTACTCCGCGGCGATGATGCCGACGATCTCCTCCCGGGTTTTCCCGATGTAAGACGGGGCGCACCCGGCGAGGAGGAGCGCCGGCAGCAAAAGCAGGCTTATCCGCCGTTGGATTTTTCCGGCAAGCGGTCTGTTCATGACTTTCCGCTCCCGGACTTTTTCACGGAAAGGTGGAGTTTTATCACCCCTGCGTCCGAGGTGAAGAGCGCGGGCGCGTAGAGGCCGTTGCGGTTGGCCGCAACCCGGTTTCCCCGGGATTTTTTCGTACCTTCGCCCGAAACGGCGAAAGACCACCCCTTGTAGAGAAGTTCGAAGCCCGTTTCCGTTTCCCGGACGACGCTCTTCGATTCCCCGTCGGTGAGAAGCAGGGGGACGCGGTAACAGACGTCCTTTTCTGCGTGGTTGACCGCCTCGATTTCAGCCGAGGCAGGACTCAGACGGATCTTCTCGCTGACGATCCCGGCGGGGAAGGGCCAGTCGATGACGAACTCGACCGAGTTTTCCGTCACCGCCGTGCAGGTCGGGCGGCACTCTCCCGGTCTGACGGGCAGGTCGGAAGCGAAGCCTTCCGCCGCCGTGCCGGGGCCGAAGGTCAGGGAGCCCGAGGCGGGGACCACCGAGACGAAGGTCTGGCGGGCGGGAACGGGGGTGGAGAGGGGCAGTTCCGGCGGGGCGCCGGTGACGTGCCAGCGGCCCCAGCCGACGGCGTCGTGATCCCCCTCGCAGCAGAGCTCCAGTTCCAGATGGGAGCCCTGCACGTTGGCGAAGATCTTGTGGAAGGCGTCCGTGGTGGTCCAGAGAAAAGTGCCCGATTCCGCCGGAGTCGTCTGCGCGAAGGGTATCGTCCTGTCGGCCAGAAGCCCGGCTGCCGCCAGCTGGCTTGCGATGAGGAGCGTGTAGGCGCCGTAATAGCCGTAGGAAAGCTGCCGCCCGTGCTGGGTTTCCGGCGGGAAGCGGTTTTTGTTGAAGTGGATCGGATCGCTCGTGAGATAGGGCGTCACGCTGCGGACCGCCCGCGCCGCCGCCCGGCGGAGCACGCTCGCCATGAGCATCTCCCCTTCCGCTTTGAAACGGCGGGCCTCCGCCTCGCAGATGAGTGCGAAGCTTGCTTCGACGAAGTTCTGCTGATTGCTCCGGCCGCCGAAGGGCATCTCCCCCGAGGGCGACTGATAGAGGAGGGCGCACATGGCCCCGCTCCGGAGTTTTCCGTGCAGCTCTTCGAGGCAGGGCAGGGGCCACTCGGCGTAAAAGGCGGCGAGTTCCAGATTCATCCGCGCGGTGATGTCGTAGACCATGGGAGAACCCGGATCCCTGTACATGCCCAGAGCGTCGAAGCGCCCCAGTTGTTCTTCGAGATAGGTTCTGAAGAACGTTTCGTTGTCCGCAAGGCGCAGGTGTTTTTTCATCGCCTCGCCCGCGAGGGCGAAGGTGACGAAGTTCTGCCGCCTTTCCGCGTCGGGCGTGTTGGTGCGGCTCTTGGCGTAGGCCCTTTCCGGGTCGCACGAAGTGAAAACCTTTCCCCAGCGGCGTCGTCGTTCGGGGGCGGCTTTCTTTTCGAGGGCCATGAAGGCAAAGAGCGACTCCTTGACCAGGAATTCCCCGTGATTCGTGGCACAGGATCCGAGGTCGTCCAGCACGGCGTCGAGGGCCTCGGTGCAGGAGTCGGCGAGATCGTGACAGCGCCCCTGCAGCATCAGCGCTCCCAGCGCCCCCACGTAGCGGGCGGTGGCGGTGGGCGTTTCCCGGTGAACGTAAGGGTCGATGATCCGGCCGCTCCCGCCGTCCTGCCAGCCGCCCGCCGTACGCACGATCTTTTCGGCGAGGTCCAAGTACGGGGCCTCGGGCACCTCGGGCGTGCCGGAGCTCTGCGGTTCCGTGACCGCCCGGACCAGCGCCGCGGGCGAGGCGGCTTCGCCCCGGGCCGAAAGAAAGAACGGATGCGGCATAGACTCCTTTTCCCCTCTAAAGATGACGAATGTTTCTCACATGTCCCTACAATACATCCCGTTGCGGCCGTTTGCAAGAGGGAGAAGCGAATTTTTCCCGAAAAAGAGATCCGGAGACAACCGGAGCACTTGAAAATACGCCCTTGCGCACCTATATTATTTCGCAGGAGGCCAAAATCCATGACGAAAAACACTTTTGTTTTGAGACGGATCTTTCTGCTGGCGGGGGCCGTCGGCTGGGGCGTTTCCATTCTGGGCGTCCTGCTGCCGTGGCGCGTGGTGGACCGCATTTTGCAGAACATGGGGGCCCTTGCCGCCGTGAGCGACGTGCAGATCCGCTACTGGTTCCGCATGGCGGCGGGCTCGTGGACCGTCGTGGGCTTCTTCTTTCTCATGGCCTTCCTGCGCCCCCGGAAGTACGCCGGTCTCGTGCCGCTCCTCGCGTGGGGAAGTCTTTTCGAGGGAGCCTGGGTGTGCCCCTCTTCCCCTTCGCGGGCGACGCCGCCTTCTGTCTGATCGTGGGGGCGGGGCTGTACTTCACGGGGCCGGGCTTAGGCAAGATCCGTTATCCTCTTCTTGAGGGCCGTACCGCTGACGCGTCGGCATGGCGCTTCGACGATGTGGACATTTCCATCACTGCGGCTTACCTCGAAACGGTCGCCGATGCCTTCTCTCTCGAAGACCGGGAGCTTTTCCGGCTCCGCCCCGGGGATTCCCTTTTCGCTCTGTACGATTCCCATTACGGCCGGGGGCCTCTCGTCGACGTCGACGACATGGAGCTCGAAACGTGCTGCGGGGTCTTCGAGACGTTGTGCAAGTTTTCCGGAGCGGAGTTCGATTACAAGGCTCCCTTGTGCGAAGTGCTCCGGACCATCGCCCGGAACCGGGAAAACGCTCCCCTCGGCCCGGAGGAGATCAAAAAATTGCGCCTGTCGATGCGCCTGCTCGAACTCTTGAGCGCACCGGGGCGGGGGCTTCAGATGCAGTAGTCGCAGATGCCGTTCCGGGCGTTCTCTTCCCGGTAGGCGTCGAGGATGTCGTCCAAGGTGATGTTCTTCGTCAGCTCCCGGATCCCGTCGTTGAGCTTGCTCCAGATGTCCCGGGCGGGGCAGAGGCGTTGGCGCGGGCACTTTTCCGGCGACTGGACGCAGTCCACCACCGAGATGGGGCCTTCCATGGTCTCGAGGATCTCGAGGAGCGTGATCTCTTCGGGACTTTTCGCGAGGTGAAAGCCCCCGTTCACCCCGCGCACCGAGCGGATGAGCTTCGCCCGCCGCAGGGCTATCACAAGCCTGCTGATGTACTTTTCGGAGATCTGCTGGGACTGGGCGATGTCCCGGAGCAGCCGGGGCTTGGCCGGGTCGTGGGTCGCCAGATCGATCAATATGCGCAGTCCGTACCGTCCTTTGGTGGAAATCTTCATCGTCGTACCTCCGTAAATTGTTGCCTTTTCCTATATAATATGCCACGGAAATCCCGGAAATCAACCCCGAAAACGAAAAAGATTACAAAAAAAGTAGATTTTTTTCGAAATCGGCTTGACTTTTTGAAAAAGTGTGATATTTTATGCAATACACAACCAAAAAAGTAATGTTTCAATGAAAGGAGAACATCATGAGCATTGCAAAGAACATTCTGGAAAAGATCGGCGGGACGCCTCTCGTCAGGATCAACAAACTCAATCAGGGCGGCGCGGAAGTCATCGCCAAGGTGGAGTCCTTCAACCCCGGCGGGTCGGTCAAGGACCGGATCGCCTTCGCCATGATCGAGGCGGCGGAAAAGGCCGGAGTCTTGAAACCCGGCGCCCTCATCATCGAGCCTACCAGCGGCAACACCGGCGTGGGCCTCGCCTTCGTGTCGGCGGTCAAGGGCTATCACCTGATCCTCACCATGCCCGAGACCATGAGCATCGAGCGGCGCAAGCTGGCCGCCGCCTACGGGGCGGAGATCGTCCTCACCGAGGGCGCTCTGGGCATGAAGGGCGCCATCGCCAAGGCGCTGGAGTTGCAGGCGCAGAATCCCGGCTCCTTCATCCCCCAGCAGTTCGAGAACCCGGCGAACCCGGCCTACCACAAGGCCCATACGGGCCCCGAGATCTGGGCTGACGCCGACGGGAAAGTGGACGCCTTCGTGGCGGGCGTGGGCACGGGCGGAACCCTCACGGGCGTGGCGGAATACCTGAAGGAAAAGAATCCCGCCGTCAAGATCTACGCCGTGGAGCCCGACACCAGCCCCGTCCTTTCCGGCGGCAAGCCCGGACCCCACAAGATCCAGGGCATCGGCGCGGGCTTCGTGCCGAAAGTTCTGAACACCAAGGTCGTCACCGAGATCATCACTGTTTCGGCGGAAAACGCGGGCAAGACCGCCCGTGCGGCGGCGGCGCAGGAAGGGCTCCTCGTGGGCATCAGCTCCGGCGCGGCCCTCTACGCGGCGCTGGAACTCGCCCAAAAGCCGGAATTTGCCGGGAAGCGCATCGTGGTGCTTCTGCCCGACACCGGCGAACGTTATCTCTCGACCTGGCTCTTCTCGGAGTAAGAGCTTCGAAATCCCCGACGGTCGCGGCGGCGGCTCCGCAGTTTGCGGATCCTCCGCCGTTTTTTTTGTCCTCAGAGCCGCTTCAGGTTTTCGTCCCACTTGAGCGCGGCGGCGGAAATGACGTGGCGCCAGTACTCGTTCAGCTCCAGCCGGGCCCGGAAGCGCTGGTCGGTGAATTCCTCCCAGACCGCTTCCGGGAAGTACTTCGTCATGAGGGGGCGGAGTTCGGCGAGCCCCTGTTCGGTGTTCTCACGGGAGCGCCGGACGTTTTCCAGCCAGGCCGCGGTCATCTCGCGGGGAGCCATCCCGGCGAGGAAGGTGCTCAAGAGCGACTCGTTGTTGGCGAAGCCCGAGTAGAGGTAGAAGAGCATCTGGTCCACGGCGTTGAGTCCGTACCAGATTTCCGCGATGTCCCGGTGGCGGGGGGCCTTGTCCTTGAGTTCGGTCACGATGGGTTCGGCGTATCCCGGATTGAGGCAGAAGGAGGTAATCAGTGTATTGTAATCCAGCTCCATGCCGAAGAACCGTTCCCCGAAGGCGCGGATGAATTTTTCCCGGTCCCGGATGACGCCGCGGTTCAAGGTTTCCGCAAGGTAGCTCACCATGAAGAGGGACTGGGGCAGGTTGCACTTGTAGGGACTCTGGCACTGGTTCCGCCCCCAGATGGTGCCGATGTGGCCCGTAATCTGAGGATAACGTTCATTCATTTCGCCCCACGCGTCCACATTGTCCATACGGGGCTCCTGAGGGCCCATGGCGTGGTAGAACCGGTCGCCCTGGATGCTGGAGGAGCCCCAGAACTCGAGACCCCTCGCGGCCATGCGCCCGATATATTCCTTGTCCAACGTCCCGTACATCCAGACGCAGGGGATGACGCCTTGGGGGAGCTGGGCAAACTTTTCCTCGCCGTGCTTGCGGAACACGTCGTCCCACAACAGCACTTTCACCCCTTTTTCCTGAATGTATCTGCAGCAGCGGGCCACCCGCTCGACGTAGAGGTCCAGCCGGTTCGCACCGCAGCGTTCACAGGGGACGTTCATGCGGCACTCGTCGGCGCCGATGTGGAAGATCTTCGTGTCGGGGAAGGCCGCGAGGAGCTCGTCCGCCATGGTGCGCCAGAGCTCGAAGGAGGCCTCGCCGGCGAGGCACCACTGGTAGCTGGAGCCTTCGGGCCCCCCGTCCCGCAGTTCCCGGAACTTCGGGTACTTGAGGAGGTAATCCAAGTGTCCCACGCTCTGGAGAAGGGGGATGAGTTCGACGTTCCGTGCCTTGCACTTTCCCGCGAAGCGGCGGAACTCCTCTTTCGTCCACGCGCAGGGGTGATGGATCCCCGCCGTCACGTCGAAGGGGAATTTGTCTTCGAACTCCACGAGAATGGCGTTGATGCCCTCGTCGGCGATCTCGTCGACCAGCGTGAGCGCGTAGTCCGGTTTCGGGATCATGGCCTTCATGTCGAAGTGTACGGTTTTGGTTTCCATTTGCGAAAAAGCTCCTCTCTGTCCGGTTGAAACTGTATGTGCACTGTGAAAGATAGCACCGCAACGGCGGAATGTCAAGTTTCCGGACCGGTTTTTTCGGCCCGGCGTCCCGGAGCCGGATCGGACATTCGCGTCGGCAAAAGCGGCAAAATGTTCCGAAAGACGCTTGAAAAATCGGGAAAGCGAAGGTAAATTAACCCGGCGCGGTCGAAAATGCCGCGAAAGGTGCCGAACGCAAAAATTTTGGGAAGACCGCCTGAAATGAAAACGAGCTTGAAAGTTCTGCTGTGCGCATTTCTGCTCCCCGCCGCTGCGGGAGCCGGTGTGCTGCATGTCTCCCCCGCGGGGAACGACGAAAATCCCGGAAAGGCGGACTCCCCCCTGGCCACCATCGCCCGTGCCGCCGCTCTGGCTCGGCCCGGCGACACGGTGAAGATCGCCCCCGGACTTTACCGGGAGCAGATCACCTTCCGCCGCTCCGGCAGGCTTGGCGCTCCCGTCACCTTCGAGGGGACGAGAGGGTCCAAAGGCGAATTCCTCACCGTGGTGGAACCGCCGGGGAAGAGCCTCGACAAGTGGACCCCTGCGCCCGAGATCGGGAAAAACGTCTGGAAAACGCCCCTCGAAAAGCGGCCCGATCTGGTGCTGATGGATGGCCTCCGGATCGTTTTCATCAACAAGGAGACCATGGCGCTTCCCCGGTGGAAAAGCCTCCCTTCTGAGCTCGACGAGAAGATGCTGTGGGGCAAATTCGACCCCGGATGCACACGGCTCCCCGGCTTCGATCTGCTCTGCCTGCCTGCCGATATCAAACAGAAGCACCAGTATTTCCGCGGCCGCAAGGAGCTCTTCTGGCCCGTCGTCGGGAACGTCCTTTCGGGCTGGGACAAGGGCTTCGTGTACGTGCGTTTCGCCGACGGGCAGACGCCGGACCGGCACCGCTTCAGCGCCTCCGCGGGCTTCGGGTTCACCGTGGAGGCTTCGCACCTCACTTTCAAGGATCTTTTCATGCGGGGATCGCGCATCCAGATCTGCGTCAAGCCCGAAAGTTCCGGCATCACCGTGGACAGCTGCCTTTTGATGCACGGCAACATGCGGATCCGCTTCGAGGAGGGGGCGGCGAACGGCACGGTGAAGAACTCCATCCTGACGGCGGGCTTTATTCGAGGCGACCTTTTCGGGCTCCGCAGCGACGACGACATGCGGGGCGGACTGCTCTACCTCGTCTTCAAGTACATCATCGGCACCTCCACCTCGGACGACGCGGGGGTGAAGGACTACGGCACAGGGTCGAAGATCCACGGCAACATCATCGTCCGGGGGCTCATCGGCATCAACGCCTGGGGGCCGGGGAGCGACATCTGCGGCAACGTCGTCCGCGAAATGTCCAGCGTGGGCATCAGCACCGGCCCCAGGACGGTGTGCCGCTGCCACCACAACCTGGTGATGAACTGCGGGATCCCCCTGCGGGTCCACGCTCTGCGTCACGAGCGGGCGAAGCGGGAGGAGCACCACTACGGCAGCCTCTTCGTGCAGGCCCGTCACAGCGGCAGGCAGATATTCGTCCACAGCGATTCCCACCGGATCGGTCCGGACCGGGTCAACTTCATACCCGGCACCGACAAAATGAAGGAGGATCCTCCCGCCCCCGTGGATGCGGGGAAAATCCACATCTACCACAACACCTTCTGGGGCGGCGATGAAGCGTATCCTTCATTCACCGTGGCCTACCATTCGAAGCGGCTGCGCATGAGTCTGCCCTTCTTCCTCGTGAACAACATCGTCAAGGACAGTCCCCGCTTCGACACCCGGACCCATGACCTCGCCGGACCCAACGTGCTCTACACCTTCGGCAAGGAGATCAAACTCACCGACAGGCGTGATCCCGCCATACCGAAGGTGAACAGGATCCTCGACAAAAAGGCCACCGAAAGGCTGTGGAACAGGAACAATCTTCCCGGCCTGCCCGATCTCTCCCTCGCGCCCGGCTCGCCCGCGCTGGGGGCGGGGGTGGATGTTTCGAAACCCTTCACCGTGAACGGCAAGACCTTCCCCGCGCTTCCCGGCTTCGCTCCCGGCTACTTCAAGGGCCCCGCCCCGGCGGCGGGAGCCCTGCAGGAAGGGGAATCGTTCCGGCGTTTCGCCGACATGCACCGCCGGGCCGAAGCGGCTGTCCGAATGATCGCGGAACTGAGCCGGAACGAAGCTCCGGGAAAAGGGAAATGAGGCGGCAAAGTTCTTTCTTTTCGGAAATCGACATAACGAACTCGTAACAAGGAGGCATTCATGTTCAAGAAGTTTCTGGCCCTGCTGGTGTGCTGCGGGGCGGCGGCGGTCGTCTGCGCGGCCGAAAGCCCGAAAAGTTTTCCCGACATCTTCCCCAAGCGGCAGATCAATGATTCCTGGCGGACCATCGCACTGCCCGCCGGGACCGATACGGGAAACCTCGCCCTGTTCGAACTCGAGGGGGGCAAGCTGACCGACCGGGCCGTGCCCTTCCGGATCTTCAAGACGCCTTCCGGCGAGGTCATCCTCAAGTTCAAGGTGCCGGGGATCAATCCCGGCAGCGGTGCGGGCGTGGCCTGGAAAGACGGCAAGGCCCGGCGGACCGGCGCCCGCAACGCCGTGCCCGTTCCCGAGGATTTCGGATGCCGCCTGCTCTTCCGCAAGGGGGGCGTCATCGACAATACCATCCCCGCCGGTCCCGCGGAACTGATCTACAACGGGGACTTTTCCATTCCCCACAAGAAGAACCCCGAGATCCCCGACGGCTTTTTCAGCGTCTTTTCCGGCGACCGGGATCCTGCAAAGAAGCGGTACACCTTCCTCAAGCCCGGACTGCGCATCGTCCGGCACGCGCCGGGCGGGGACTTCTTCCCCATCTACCTCCGGCTGGAGCGGGGCGTGACCTATACCTTTTCGATCCACGGCTCCTGCACCAACCCAAGCGGGCGCTGGATCGTCATGGGCTTCGAGTTCAACGACAAGCAGGGGAAGCGCCTCCCCAACGGGACCACGGTCTACCTTTTCCACTCCCGCCGGGGCGCTCTGCCCCTCAAAGTTCTGAGCAAGACCTTCATGGCCCCCGCGGAGGCGGTTTCCGCCACCATCTGCCTGCGGGTCTACGCCACCGATCAGGTGATGACCATCAAAAACATCTCTCTCAAGGCCGAGCCTTTCCGTGCCGAAAAGCTGAGCGAGACCGAGCTGTTGCGCAAGGAGCTGGTCTCCTCCTACGTTCCCGGCCTTTCCCTCACCGAGAATCTGAGCAATGCCGTGGTGACGCCCCATTGGGACATGTACAAGAATCCCGCGCGGAAATTCCCGAAACTTCTCTACCTCACGGGCAACACGGGCAGCTTCATCACCAGCCGGGTCCACCGCCGTCATATCATCGAACTTGCCCAGCGGGCGAAGCTGGAATTCACCTATCTGCCCCTCTTCCGCAAGATCGCCAGCTCCCGGAACAGCTGGCACTTCAACTGGGCCGATACCCTCGAACCCTACACGCTGGCCAAACTCCGGGAGATTACGAAAGTTCCCGAGGCGGTGATGCTCAATCAGGTGGATTTCGTCTACATCCCCGCCGTGGCCCGCGCCCAGCTGCTCTCGTGGCAGAAGCAGGGGTGCCCCATGATCTTCTTCAACTGCAAGAACATCCCGGCGGAACTGCTGGGCAAGGCCGAAGCGCTGCCGCCCCATCTGCTGGCCACGCTCCCCCGGATGCGCGACCTCCGGCCCGAGCAGATCCGGGAGAACTTGAGATTCTTCCGGCAGGGGAAGACGCCCGTCTTCACCGTCGACACGGGGGATTTCATCCTCTGGAACGTCCGTTATCTCCCCTTCGTGCCATCTGAAGTTTCCTACGAAATGGTCCCCAACTTCCACGGGGCCGACTTCCCCTACTGGGAGTACTGCTATCTGCTCCATCTGAAACTTCTCCGCTATGCTTCGGGCGCCGAAGGCAAGGTCATCGCCCGCAAGGCCGAAGGGGCGGCTCTCGAACTGGATTCCGCCGAACCCTGCGCCGTGACGGTCCGGACCGTCGCGCGGGACTACTGGGGCCGACTGCTGGGCGAAGCCCGGAAGAAATACACCCTCGAGAAGGGGATGAACCGGCTTCTCCTGCCGCTTCCCGAAACGCCGCTGCCGGGGGGGACTTCGGTCCTGAATTTCCGGGTCTTCGACGCGCAGGGCCGGGAACTCGAGTGCGGCGCGAGCCGGATCGACACGCCCGCTCTGCCCCTCAAGATCGCCATGGCGGCTCCCCGTCTGGTTTTCGCCCGCAAAAATCCGGTGAGCTTCACCCTCGAAAGCGTTCCCTGCGCGGTCTTTTCGTGCGAAGTCGCCGACACCGAGGGCCGGATCGTGTGGCGCGGCGGCGGCAAGGGGACTGTTTACTCCGTGCCGCTCCGTTTCCCCTACACGAAACTCTACAACCTCTTCGTGAAGGCGGAACTTGGCGGCAAGAGCGCGCTTCTCAAGCAGGAGTTTTCCCTCGAATCCGCCCCTATCGACCCCTATGAAACGGCGGCGGTGATCTGGCCCGGCGCGTCCCAGTTCTTCCCCGGACTCCGGAAGATGGGCTTCAACATGTCCTACACCAACTTCACCAACGCGGGCGTGAAATACGGCATGCTGAGGTCGCTGGCCACGCTGGGCATGGAGGCGGTCTCCTGCGGCTCGGGGCTCGTCATGAACCGCACCATGCAGAAGTACAAGGAGGACATCGCCTCCGCGCCCGTGCGCAACCCCTGCTTTTCCGACCCCGACCGGGCGGCGAAGGTCGAAGCCGAACTGCTGCGGATCGCCAAAGACTACCGGTTCCATTACTTCGGGCTCCGCCATTACATCCTCGCCGACGAAGCCTATCTCGGCGGCACGGTCTGCTTCTCGCCTCACTGTCTGGCGGGTTTCCGGGAGGAGCTCAAGACCCGGTACAAGGACTTGGCCGAACTCAACAAGTCGTGGGGAACTTCCTACACCTCCTGGGATCAGGTGGTCCCGATCCAGCTCAAGGAGCTGAAAAGTCCGGACCGTCTGGCGCGGTACGTCGAACACAAGCTTTTCATGAACAAGGTCTTCGCCAAGAACTGGGTGGGGACCGTGGGCGCGGTCCTGAACAGGGAGGTCCCCGGCTCCATTTCGGGGCTCTCGGGCACGGGCAACCCCGGCTACAGCTACGACTGGGTCCAGATGATGAAGTACAATCCCCTGCTGATCTACTACGGCGGGCCCCAGGGCAACGCGGTGCGGGACTTCGCCCCCGCCCACGGCCGCCGGGGCAAGTTCCAGGGCTACTCCCGCGGCTTCCTGCGCAACGAGGTCTCGGTCAAGGCCAACATCTGGCTGGACACCTTCCTCGGGGCCAACATCATCTGCAAATTCCCCTGCGAATCGCTGATGGGCGACCTGACCGTGACCCCGAATGCGACCTTCTTCGGCGAAGCGGTCCGCGAGATCCGTTCCGGGTTCGGCGCCCGGCTGCTCCGGGGGAAGGAGCTGGGCCGCGACGTGGGGATCCTCTACTCCCAGATGTCGGTCCTCTGCGCCCTCGCGACCCATGTGGGCGCGCAGAACATCAACAACATCTGGAGCTCCTGGCCCGCGCTCCTCGCCGATCTGGGGCTGCGGGGCCGCATGTTCTCCTATGAGGAGCTGGAAGAAAGAGTCCCCGATTTCAAGGTGATCATCCTGCCCGGTTCCTTCAGTCTGAGCAAAAAGCAGCTGGCGAATTTGAAGAAGTTCGCCGAACGGGGCGGCACGGTCATCGCCGACTGCTGCCCCGGCTGGTACGACGTCCACGGCAACCGGGCGACGGACAAACTTGCGGAAGAGTTCTTCGGCATCGACCGGAGTGCCGCCCGCTTCTACCCGGCGGACGCCCCCGTCTACAAGACGCTCCCCGTGGGCGAGACGGGACTCAAGCTCAAGGGCGCGACGGCCGCTCTCACCGAGCGAGGGGAACCCTTGATGATCACGAAAAAGCACGGGAAAGGCAAGTCCGTGCTGCTGAATCTGGCCATCGGCAACTACTACACCGTGACCCTGGGCGGCGCGGGCGGCGAAGAGGAGATCGCCAAGGGCGGCTCCAACGTCACTCGGGCGGCCTTCCGGTCGCTGGCGTCACCCCTGATTTTCGAAAAGTGCAAGGCGCCCTTCGCGGTCGAGGGGATCGCCGACCCCGCGGCGACGCTCTTCCGCCGGGACGGGGAGAACTTCTACGCGGGCTTCCTGCCCAAGTTCGGGAACGAGCCCTCCTACGGCGTCCTCAAGTGGAGCGACGCGACGGTCAAGCTCCCCGTCAAGGGGCATATCTACGAGATGCGTTCGGGGAAATATCTGGGGTACGGCTCCTCCTGCAAGCTCAAGGTCCGGGGCGGCGACCCGGTGCTCCTGTCCATCCTGCCCGAAAAGATCACGGGGATCGACCTGACGCTCCCGAAGGTCTGGAAGCGGGGCGAAAGTCACAAGGTGAACTTCAAGATTCGGGGAGGGCAGGGGAACCACGTCTTCCGGATCGAGATCCGCGACCCCGAGGGCGCTTTCCCCTGGGGCTATGCGTGGAACTTTTACGGCCCGGCGGCGGGAGTTGCCTTCGACTTCCAGTTCGCCTGCAATGACAAGCAAGGGCCGTGGCATATCCGCATCCGCGACGTGGATTCGGGCGTCGTCCGGGAATTCCCTGTCGATTTGAAGTAAAAAGCCCCCCCTGCGGAACGCGCCGCAGGGGATTTTTTTATGCCTGCGGGACCAGACGTGCTTCCGCTTCGAAGCGGCCGAAGCCGCAGGTGCCGTGGTCGGCAAAGATCCCCGCCCCGCCGGATTCGAGCAGGTCCTCCTGCGCGGTCAGAACGAGTTTGCCGTCGACGGAAAGTTCGACGGCGCTCCCGTGCGTCCGGATTTCCAGCAGCATGGGCCGGTTTTCCCCGTAGACGAAGTCCGTCTCGGCGAGGGTCTCTTCCCCGTAGAGATTGCGGACGATCTGCAAACTCCGACGGGAAAAGATCGCTCCGACCCACCGGCACAGGCCCTGATAGTGGAAGATCACCCCCGCCCGGTCGGCGGCGTGGATCTGGAAGCGGACTCGAATCCGGGTGTCGCCCCAGGCGCGGTTCCCCGTCACCAGCACACCGGGCTCCTCGTTGCTCGAGAAGTAGCGCATATTCAGGTCGGGATCGTTGGAAAAGGCCCGTGCCCGTATCCCGGCCATGCTTGAGAGCCACGCCGAAAAGTCCGTCTCTCCTTCCGAAACGAACCGGGCCGTGCCGCCGACGGCGATGGAGTCGATCAGCGCTTCGCCGGAAACGGCTTTTGCCGAAGCGCATTCGATCCCCAACGCCGCCGCCGTGCCGGGAAATTCCGGGACCCATTCGAGTTCGAAGCGGCCCTCCTCATCGGGGACCGCCGCAGGAGAATACAGCCGTTCGCCCGCAGTCGTCGCGAGGAAAAGTTTCGGGGAGCCTCCGGGAGCTTTCAGACACCCCTTCATGCGCAGGGTACTGCCGGAGTAGAGCGCAGGGGTGCAGGGAGTGGCGTAGCCGCTGTTCGATGCGGCGGGGATGAGGGGCGTTTCCACGGAACAGGGATTTTCCGGCAACGCCGTGAAGCGGAGAAGCATGCAGCAATGCCCTGAAAAGCCCTCGGGGGCCGCCGCGCTGACGGCGGAAATTTCCCCTTGCGCGGGCATAAATCCGTGGAGCGCTCCCGGCATTTCGAAATGGTATTTCGCCCCGCCTTTCGGGGCGGGCGGTTCGGGCATTTTCATGATGCGCCGTCCGATCTTCGCGATGAAGAGGGCCTGCTCCAGAACGTCGCTCACGGCGCAGCTGCCGTCGGCGGCGGGGACGTAGATCCGGTCCGCGAAGGGCGTACGGAAATCGTAAGTGTCGCAAATGTGTTCCAGCCCGGCGCAGAGCGCGGCCGCGGCCCCCACGTTTCCCGCGTTGCAGTCGGTGTCCCAGCCGGCGGTGCAGGCGATGGAAAGCGCCTTGTGGAAATCGTTTCCGCCGTAGGCCCAGGCCATGACCATGACCGCGTGGTTGGGGACGACGTGGCAGTTGCCGCCGAATTTCGCGTAGCCGTACTTTTCGGAAATGCGGACGAAGGTCTGATTCCAGTCGGGGAACTCCTTCGCCCAGGCCCGCACGTCGCGGTGGACCTGCGCGATGAGGGAATCGGGCGGGATGACTTGGACCGCCCGGTCGAGGACTTTCTCCATGTCCCGTTCCTCGAAAGCGATGCTCACCATGGCGGCGACCACTTGCGCGGCGAAGACCGCTTCGCCGTCGTGGGAGACGCGGGCCGCCTTCCCGGCGAGCTCCGCCGCAAGCTCCGGACATCCCGGGGCGACCATGCCGAAACCGTCGATGAAGATCTGGGCGCCGATCTGTTCCGAGACCTCCTTGCCGTTAAGTTCCATGGAGCCCGAGCGGGGCGAGGAGAAACCCTGCTTGAGCCGGATGTAGGCGGTGTGCTCCGTGGAACAGCTCATGTTGCCCCACCAGAGGACCGTCTTGTAAGGGATGAGGTAGTTGAGCCAGGTCTTCCCGAAGAACTCATCGGGCGTCTTTTCGTACAGCCCGGAATCGGTCAGCGCCCGGATGAAGGTGAGCGTTCCCGAGATGTCGTCGTCCGACACCACCAGCGGAACGCCGCAGTCGGCGTGGACGTAGCGGGTAATGGTTCCCCACTTTTCCTGGATCGCCTTCTTTTTCCACCCTTCGAAGGGCCGTCCCAGATAGACGCCGATCACCTTGCCCAGGAGCGCGGTGTAAACTTTTTTCTCATAGTCTCCGATCATGAGCGCGGCCTTTCAGTGTTTTGCCCCGTCGGCGGGTTCCGTGGGGGAAACGCGCAGGGCGAACTGGTTGACCTTCGTGTCGGGATCGGGCACTTCTCCCGAGGGCGTGAGCTGCGCTTTGAGTTCATAGACGGCATCCGCCGCCGTCTTGACCATGTCGATGGAATACCGGCCGGGGAAGTGCTGTTTGTAAGCCTCGTAACCTCCCTGAAGCAGAAAATTCCCCGGACACATGTAGTCCTGATAGGCGGTTGCGCCGAAGGCGATGAAGGCCTTGCGGAAGGCGCTGTGCCATTTGACTTCCGCCCCCAGCTCGGCGCACCACTCGCCGGGGACGCCGACGAAACAGACTTCGCCGAGGGAAAGGCACTGGATCTCGAGTTCGATCTCCTGTTTCCCCAGATCCCGGTCGGGAACGCGCGAAGCGTTGTCCCGGCAGCAGGGGCGCAGGGGGACCCGGAGCGAGCGGCAGAGGGCGCCGACTTTGGGATTTTTCATCATGAAGCGTTCGGGGTTGCGGGTGGCGTCGATGAGAGCCCGGAGGACGCCTTCGCCGAGGGCGACGCCCATCTGCTTCGCGGCCTCGCTCCCGAGCTCATCCTTCCTGGGGATCATATCGCCGCAGGCGCCGCTCACGAACATGCAGTTCGCGCCGGTTTCGCTCGTAACGTAATCCCGGAAAGCACCGGGGTAGTCGGCGGAAATGCGCCGCGCCCCCATGCCGAAGGAGTGAGAGGCAAGGGGATGGGCCGCATAGTTGCCGATGACGTAGGCGGGGAAGCGCTCCTTGCTTTTCTCGGCGGGGAAGAACATCACGATGCCCAGCTCCTTGTCGGCGAAGCCGTCGGCACAGCGCCGGAACTCGGCCCGGTGGGGCAGGAAGGCGGCGAAGTTGTCCGCCGTCACCACCCTCCGGTTGAGGTTCTGGTCCACGGCGATGGAGTAGAAAAAGAGGTTCGACTCGAGTTTCTGGCCGGAGTCCCGCAGTTTGCGGCACTCCTCTTCGAGGGCGCGTTCCAGAAATTCGAGGTAGGGGATATTCAGATGGTCGGTATATTCCGCCTCGCAGTTGGTCTGGGGCCCTCCGTGGGTGTGGGTGAAGGTGAGCATGACCGACTCGGGCGGCATTTCCAGTATCTCCCCGCACAGCTGGCGGAATTTCCGGATATACTCCACGTCGAGGCATTGAAGGTCGAAACTTATGAGCAGCACCTTGCGCTCCCCGTCGTCGGCCAGCAAGCCGGTCATCAGCAGTGCGCTCCATCGGGAAAAGGAAACGTCCTCCATGCCGTAGCCGGAAATCTTTGTTCCGACGGCCGGGGTGATGTCCCGTTCGAACCACGAAATCTTCATCAGAGATCCTCCGAATTTGTCCGGTAGCTAATATAGCACCGTTTTCGGGCTTTTCAAACGAAAACGGAGCTGTAGGACCGGTAGGACCGGTAGGACAAACACCTGCAAACGCAACAATGCGGTGCCCTGCCCACCGCATCGTTTTGCGAACCGCGGCAACTCGAGAGCGAAGCGACAGTTGCCGCGTAGAGTCGAGGCCGACGTTCGGCTCAGTCATCCATGCGGCCGCGAGCGTCCAGAAGTTTCCGGACTTTTTCCCGTGCGGCAGGATCGGTGATCTCGTAATAGGCGAAAAGCCATTTTTTCCTCAGATACCCTTGACGGGCCGGGGGGATAAGCTGGAAATGGCCATCCTCGAAAAGAAAGATCATGAAAGGTCTCCGGTCCGCCGCGCTGACCATCAGTTTCCGGCACACTTTCCCTTCGTGCAGGGCGGAAACGAATTTTACCGGGACATCCATCTCACAGAGATCGCGTTCCTCGCCGTAAACGTGATGCAGTCTTATGATCCGAACGGATTTGTAATCCCTGTAGTGAACATACTCGAACACTCCCAGATAGATCCCGAAAAGGAGCAGCGGCAGCGCAATGATCCCGGCGGCGATGCAAACCCGCGTTTTTTTCGATTTCCAAGCCATCTGTTCGCGGCCTTCCCCGGTTTACTTGTCTCCGGCGGGGGAGCGGAGAATGTCCTCACTCTTGAGCTCCCACAGCTTGATCTTCCGCAGTTTTTCCGGGAGCCGGAAGCGCTCGTAAACCTTTTTTCCGTCGACGATCCCGGTGCAGACGGGGACGTTGCGGACCTCTTCGAAGGTCGTGACGGCGGCTTTTTTGGCGCGGACCGCCTTGGGACTGCCCGTTTCGAACCAGAGATCGGTTTCGGCGTCGCGCCGGACGGCGAAGAGGATGTCGCGGCGGGATTCATGCCGAAGCACATTGTTTCTGAGCAATTTCCGCTCGATTTGACAGTCCACGATCAGATCGGAATTCGAGCGCTCGACGGTGAGGGGGCGGAGCGGAAGAGCGTCGGGCGTCGCCCGGAAAACGCACTCCGCGCCGCTGCGGGTGTCGGTGAGGCGCAAGGTGCAGACGCCATCGGGCGTGACCTCCAGCTTGTGCCGCCAGTACTCTTGGGTGATCCAGAATCCCAGCGCGTACCGCAGCTTCTTGCGCTGTGCCGGGGGGAGCGACAGGGCGTGTTGGTCCCAGGCATCGAGCAGGCCGTTGTCTTTGGCGACCTCCATCAACGCGAAAGTTGCGCCCGCATCGGTCAGGGGGAAAAGTTCGGTCAGCCATTCCAGCTGCGTCTTCCGGTCCCAGCGGGGGAGAAAACGCTTCCCGTGCCGGGAGATATGGTCATCGAAGGGGTAGGGGCGTTCGCGCAGTTCCTTGAGGGAGTCTTCCGCCGAACGGTCCCGGCGGGAGAAGTTGACGAGGGGCATCCAGGGGATGAGGGCGGTGGGATCGTGGTTCAGCAGTCCCAGCTGCAGACCGTTTTCCGCCGAATTGAAGAGTCCGATCTGAAGCGTGTTGCCGCCCCTGCCGATCCGGACGATGTTGACCAGCCCGACGGAAACGCCGTTGTTCTCCTCCCACGAGTTGACCGCGCCGAGGGCGAGCCCGTTGTTTTTCATCCCGACGGAACAGATGCTCGCCGCCAGAGCGTTGTTGGTGTTCGGGGCGGAGATGAGTCCGAAGCTCAGGCCGCATACCCTGTTGCCGAGGCCGACGAGTCCGGGCGAAAGGGAGATCCCGTACACGTCGGCTTTGGGGGAAACGAGGTGCAGCGGCCAGAAAGAGAACTGAAACGGCGTCCACGAGGCGTTCTTGAACAAGGATATCCCCCACAGTTGTTCGCCGTGGGCATGGACGTTCAGCGAGACGGAGACGGCGAGGAGCAGCGGCAAAAGTTTCTTTCTCATCGCGATCATTCCTTTCAAGTACCGGTATTCTCCTTCGCCGCAATGCGTGGGAAGGGATCATGGGCGATGGCGGGCTCGAACCGCCGACATCTACGGTGTAAGCGTAGTGCTCTAACCAACTGAGCTAATCGCCCCTGTTTCGTCACGACTGAACGTTGGCGTTGTAGATCGTTTCCAGTTCCGCGGCCAGCTCCTGCCAGCTCTGGGGCCGTTCGGCGGCGTTCCTGGCGAGCATCCTGCCGAGCAGGTCGGCCAGATCGGCGGGAACGTCCGGACGGAGCTGTTCCACCGGAACGACGTCGTTCTTGAGCATGTAGTCGAGGACCATGAGGGGATTGTCCCCGTCGAAGGGCGGCCGGCCGGTCAGCACGAAGTAGATAGTCGCCCCCAGGGAGTAGATGTCCGACTGGACTCCGGCTTTCCGGGAGTCCTGAAACTGTTCGAGGCTCATGAAGCCCGGCGAGCCCACAGTGGAACCGGGGGCCGTCAGCGCCAGGGACTCTTCCGCATCCAGCCGCTTGGCGATGCCGAAATCGAGGATCTTGACGTTGCCCTCCTTGTCGATCATGATGTTGGAAGGCTTGATGTCCCGATGGAGCAGCTGCAGCTTTTCCCACGCGTACGAAAAGGCTCCGACGCAGATCCGCATGAGCTGGATGACGTCGATCATGGCGATCCCGTACTGGTCCTTCACCACCTTGGAGAGGGTTATGCCGTCCACATATTCCATGACGATGACGCGGATGCTCCGGTCGCTCCAGGCATCGACCAGATGGACGATGTTGGGGTGATCGAGGGCCCCCATCACCCGGGCCTCGCGGACGAAGCGGCTGATCGCCACCTTGTCGGCGGCGGCCGCCGTGCGGATGACCTTCAGGGCCAGCCGGGCGTTGGCGTCGTCGAGGGGCGCGCAGAGGAAGATGCTCCCCATCCCCCCGGCGCCCAGCTCCTTCAGCAGCCGGTAACGCCCGAGGATCACTCCGGGCTTCAGTTCGACGGGAGCGCTCTGTTCCTGCCCGCAGGCCGAACAGCGCAGCTGGCCCGCTTCTTCGTCGAGGGCCATGGCGCCGCCGCAGAAGGCGCAGACGCCGTAGGAAGCCGTCTGCAGCTCCCCGGCGTTCATGACGATGGTTTTTTCTATGTCCTCTCCCATTGGCGACCTTCTCTTTCTTCAAGCGTTACGGAGCTATAAGATAACACCATTATTGCGGAATTTCAAGCGTTTTTCCACCGATATGCTTGTTTTTTCCGCCGGGAGGAGCTATATTTTGTCGGATGAACCGAAAAAGGAGTTTTTTTCATGGAATACCGCCGGGCAGTTCCCGCCGATGCGCCGCTTCTTGCGGCCCTGCGTCTCGACATGCGCCGGGAACGGGAAACGGCGCCGCCTCCCGCCGATATGGAGGCCTTCGCGAATGAGATCGCCGCCTATTTCCGGACCGCCCTCGCCGACGGCAGCTTCGCGGGCATCATCGCCGAAGAGGGAGGCGAGGCCGCCGGGACGGGCGGGATCTGTTTTCACCATCACCCCCCGAGCTACGCAGTGCCCAACGGCCGGACCGCCTGCCTGCTCAACATGTACACCGTGCCGAAGTTCCGGGGCCGGGGCGTGGCCTCCGGGATCCTGCGGCGGTTGAAAGACATCGCCCTCGAGGCGGGCTGCTGCAAGGTGACCCTCAACGCCTCCGCCGCCGGGAAGCCCCTCTATGTGAAGTTCGGCTTCACCGAAGTGGCCAACGAAATGGAACTCGTGCTTATCGGCCGTTCCGGGAAATGAGGCGGGGGAGGGGAGGGCAAAACCTCATTTCCCCTTGTCGGCCTGTTCCGCGAAGCTCAAGGCGGCGTCCAGCACCAGCGCGATGATCCACGACACGTCCCACGGATTGGCCCCGCCCCGCCAGTGCCTGCGGCAGAGATTTTCCGCCGTGTAGCCGTGGCGGCGGAGCTGGTAGCGCAGATCGGGGTGGTATTTTTCCCACCGTCCCGCATCCTTTTCGACGAAATACCAGCGGGTCTGGAAGAACTGTTCGCACTGACGCCCCGGCGAGTGGAAGAACCACTCGGCCGTTCCGCCGGAAATGCCGTGACTCCAGGCGGCGAAGACCGTTTCGGCCAGGACCGTATAGCGGCGGTTCCCGGTGAGAAGCCCGAATTCGTAGAGTTCCCAGGCGGGGAAGAACACATCCAGATGGTGGTGCTCCACGCTCACCGAGGGCCAGCCCGTGGTCCGGAACTTGTTGGCTCCGCAGACGCTGCCGGGGGCGAAGGGGACTTCGTGGAAATAGACCCAGGTGAGGAGCCAGTCCGCGGCGACTTCGGCGTAGCGGCGGAATTTTTCCTCCCCCGTGAGTTTGAAGGCCAGGGCCGACGCGGTGAAGAAGGGGATCCCCGCCTCCTTGTCCTCGCAGGCGGCGTCCAGCGTCGCGTGGGAGAAGGGGGTGGAAAAATCCCCCGCGCCCCGTTCGTAGAAGCTGTCGAGCATCGTCTCGGCGTGTTGCCGCCAGCACGTTTCGCCGGTCAGCTGCCAGAAGAGGAAAAAGGCCGGAAGGACGCTGGACCCCGCGCAGGTGACTTCATCGCTCCCCGGAGTGCCGTCGCTCCGCCACATGAGAGGAACCACGCCGCCGGGCAGCCGGTGATCCAGGAAGAAGCGCAACCCTTCCCGCAGCGCGTCGCGGGCGCCTTCCGGTTCGGCGAGGTCGTGCTCCCGGCAGCAGAGCAACATCCGCGCGAGATCGCTCCATGTTTCCCCCAGCGCCCGTGAGGAAAAGAGGGGATCTTCCGCACTGCCGTTGGCATGCCAGCGCAATGTGTCCACGTCGAAGTAGTTGTTCCGGAGCCCCGGAAGGTGCGTCCCGCTGTTTGCGAGGAAGAATCCGACGCAGCGCCGCATGCGGTCGATGCCCGCCGTTTCCCCCTTCAGCAGGGCGTAACGCAGGTCGCAGAGGGCCAGCCGGAAGGACTGCCCCGTCCAGCCGTAGAGGAAGGTCTGGGGCGCGCGGTAGAGGTTGTCCGCCATGGTGCAGAAATATCCGTCGCCCGCCCAGCGTTCCCGGAGGGCCTGCATCTTGAGATCGATGACCGCTTCTCTGCTCCGGGCGGGGCAGGGGACGGGGGAAAAGAGGTCGAAGCCGCTGCGGCTCAGGTCGCGGAAGCCGTGGCCCGTGCTCTCGGTCCGGCCCCAGGAGAGGGCGAAGCGCTTGGCCAGCCGTTCTCCCGCTTCGAGGCAGGGGTACGGGTCGCCCGGCGCCCCGGCGGCGCCCTTGGCGAGGTAGATCTGATCGGGAACGCCGTTGAAGCTGACGCAGCCGCTCCCCAGCATGAGGAAGGTGGCGCCCGTCTCGTCCCGGTGGAGCCCCAGCGTCCACTCTTTGTCTTCCGGTTCGGGGAACGAAAAGAGCGAGAGGAAAACGCCCGCCTTTTCGGCGTTGACGCCCGTGATGGGGAGGCGGCTTTCCTCGACCATCAGCGAAGCTGGGCCGGTCGCGGGGAAATGGGGAACGAGGCGGCCGGGGGAGGCGGAAGGATTGTCGTTGTAGAGGAGCCCCGGACAGGTGAAAATCCCGTCTCCGGCCACGGGGAGCGTCAGGGCGGCGGAGGTGTCTTTCGCTTCCTTCCTGCAGGAAATCAGCAGGTCGCCCCGGAGTATTTCCCCGTCGAAGTCGAAGGCCAACCCGCAGAGGAAAGACCCGTTTTCCGCCGCGACGACCAGCATGGTCTCATCGCCGGGGACCGCCGCGAGGCGCACGGTGTCGAAGACGCTTTCGGGAAAACGCCACGGACGGGAGCTGGAAAAGCGCAAGAAACTTTCGAGCCGCAGCGAGCGTTCGATGCCGGCCCCGGCAAAGGTGAACTCCCTCGTTTCCGTGTCGAAGGCGAGAGCTCTCCCCCCGGCGGAGTGGATCGCGTTCCGCATTTCGGGGCCTCGGACTTTCAGCTCAGGAGCTCGGCGGAGATCTTGACCACCGCCTTGATGACCGTGCCGCCGTCGCCCGTGCCGGGCAGGTGGCCCTCTTCGGGCAGCAGCAGCACGAAGTTCCCCGGTTCCAGCGTGAGCGGGACGGCGCTTTCGGGGACTTGGTCGAAGCCGCAGTCGCCCTTGGCGTCGTAAGGGGTGACGCAGGGAGTCCCCCTGGGTGCGTAGTAAAGCGTTTCCTTCCCCGCCAGCAGCAGCTGAAGGTCCACGTACCGCTTGTGATACTCCAGCTTGGTCTTGTCGAAGGGACGGGTCTCGTAGCTCTGGACATTGACGTAGAGTTTGTCCCCGTCGAGTTCGTAGCGTCCGGGCGTCATGCCGCCCTTGCCGCAACGGTCGAGAAATTCGATGATGGGGGGCACGGCGTCGGGGGCGAGCGGGGTGTAATCGGGCAGATTTTCCAAGAGGTCGTAGATCATGCGAATCATTCCTTTATGTTGACTGGGCATAAGATAACCGCTTGCAGGGGGATTTTCAAGACGAATTTGCAAAAAAAGACGAATAAATCTGGAAAAAAAACTTGAAAAAAAGCCCCCTGCATGGTAAATTAAAGCATGAGATTGCAGTCATATCATGAAGGGGCATGCTGATGAAGTATCTGACCAGACTTTTTTCGACCGATATCGGCATCGATCTGGGGACGGCGAACTGCCTGGTTTACGTCCGTGATCTTGACCGTGTCGTGCTGAACGAACCCTCCGTCGTGGTTCGTCAGGTCAACACCCACGAAGTCCGCTATGTGGGCGCCCGCGCCAAGGAGATGCTGGGCAAGACTCCGGCGAACCTCGAGGCGATCCGTCCCATGAAGGACGGCGTCATCGCCAATTTCGAAGTCACCGAGGCCATGCTCCGGGAGTTCATCCAGAAATCCCTGCGGCAGGTCCCCTGGTACCGCCGGCTGCTGCCTCCCCGTGTGGTGGTGGCGGTGCCCTCCGGCATCACCGAGGTGGAGATCCGCGCGGTCAAGGACAGCAGCAAGCGGGCCGGAGCCGGTCAGGTCAGGCTGGTCGAAGAGCCCATGGCCGCCGCCATCGGCGTGGGACTGCCCGTCACCGAGCCCTGCGGCAGCATGATCGTGGACATCGGCGGCGGCACCACCGAAGTGGCCATCATCTCCCAGGGCGGCATCGTCTACTCCGACAGCATCCGCGTGGGCGGCGATGAGCTGGACGAGGCGGTCATGCAGTACATGAGGAAGAATTACAATCTGCTGGTGGGCGTCCTCAGCGCCGAGCGCATCAAGATCGCCATCGGCAGCGCCTATCCCGTCCGGGACGAGGTCAAAATGGAGATCCGCGGCCTTGATATGAACGGTCACGTGCCCAAAACAGTCACCATCACGGGCGCCGAGGTCCGCGAAGCTCTTCAGGAGCAGGTCCGCACCATCGCCGAAAAGATCCACGCCGCCTTCGAGCACTGCAAGCCCGATCTGGCCGCCGACTTGGTCGACCGGGGCATCATGCTGGCGGGGGGCGGCGCGCTCCTCGTCGGGCTGGACAAACTCCTCACCGAGGAAACGGGACTTCCGGTCTTCCCCGCGGACGAGCCGCTGAACGCCGTGGTCAAAGGCACCGGCATGATGTTGAACGATGAAGATTTGTGGGAATTCAATGAAAATTAATCTTTCTGCGCTCAAACCCATCGAATTGAGCGACAAAAAACTTTTCGATGCCGCGGCTGTGGCCATGAACACCCAGAGCTGCGAATGCAGTTTCGCCAATCTCTTCCTGTACCGGCAGCCCTACGACACGGTCTACGTCAAGCTGGGCAAGCGCCTGGTGGTCTGCGAGCGCAAGGCCAGGGTCATCCACTTTCCCCTGGGCGAGTGGACCCCGCCCGAGGAGCTCCGCAAGATCAACGCGGCTTTCATGGAGGCCGGATTGACCGACGGCGGCATCTACGACGTGCCCGAGGAGTTTCTCGACCGCCATCAGGACTGCGACAAGTTCTTCGATCTGGAATACGACGAAGGCATGATCGACTACATGTTTTCCATCGACAAGATCGCCACTTTCAACGGTCCGAAACTGCGCAAGAAGCACAATCTGGTGAAGCAGTTCCAAGCCAACTGGCCCTACGCCGAGGTCCGTCCCGTCACCAAGGCGGAACTGCCCGTGGTGGAGGCGCTGGCCATCGAACTGAATTCCCGCCTGGAGCCCTGCGAGTTTCTCGATGAGGAGGCGGTGGCCATGCACGAGGCCTGGACCCACTTCGACGAGCTGAGTCTGGGCGGCATCGTCATGTACGCCGAGCCGGGGTATCCCTGCGGCTTTTCCATCTTCAGCATGCTGCCCGCCGAAACGGTGGACGTCCATTTCGAGAAGACCGACCATTCGGTGAAGGGGGCGTCTCAGACCCTCACCTGGCAGCTGGCCATCGCGCTGCGGGGCAACGCCAAGTTCATGAACCGGGAACAGGACATGAACGAGCCCAATCTCCGCCACGCCAAGCGCTCTCTCGATCCCGAACGTTTCTTCAAGCGCTACTTCCTGCGCCAGAAGTGAGTTCTTCCGCGCCGGTCACGCCGCCCGCATCCCCTTCGGGAGTGCGGGCTTTTTTTTGGCGCACGAAAAAGCCGCGGAACGCGTGTTCTTCGCGTGTCTGCGGCGTGGGGAAGGGACAGATCTTATTTGCGGGGCGGCCCCTGCCGGTTCGGTCCCTGCCGGGGCGGTCCCTGATGCATGTGAGGGGCCGGATAGGCCGGGGTCACGGGGAGCTCGCCGCTCAGCAGCGCTTCCACCCGGGCGCCCACGATGGCGTCGGCTTTCTCCTTGCGCTCCTTGAGGCCCTGTTCCATCAGGACCAGGCGGCGCTTGGTGCTTTCGACGGTCCGGGTCAGCCCGGCGATGCGCTTGTCGAACTGGGCTTTTTCCATCTTGGTCAGTTCGGCCTTCAGGCGTTCCCGTTCGGCCTTGTCGGTGCTGGTCCGGTACTTGTCGATGAGGCACTGCAGTTTCTGGAGCCGGGCCTGCTCCTGCTTCTCGAATTCCGCGGAAAGTCTGCGCATTTCGGCGAAGAACTTGTCGGGATCGTTCCGCTGAAGTTCGAGCATCTTCTTGCGCTCGGCTTCATCGAGCAGGGAAAAGGCTCTCCACATGGCGGCGCCGCGGGCCGCGCCGGGTCTCATGCCCGGCCGCATCATGCCGGGGCCCTTGCCGGGACGGCGGCCCATCCGGCCGGGACCTTCGCCCGGTTTGCCCTGGAAGGGCGGGGCCCCCGGTTCCGGCGGAGCCGCCTGCAGCGCTCCCGCCGACAGAAGGACTGCTCCGGAAAGCAGCGCGATGGTTTTGCTGTTGATGTTCATCATTCTTTCAACTCCTCTTTGTTTCGAGCCGTCACGTTTTTCCGTTGCGCTTCCGCTCCTCTTCATTTCGGAAGCGGGGAGAGGCGGCTTCTTTTTGAGATCAGTAATCCACACTCCCGGAACCGACTTCGAGCGTCATGACGTAACTGTTCTGGTCCAGCCGGGAAAAATCCCCGAGAGCCAGCAGTTCCCTGCGCTCCGCGGAACGGTCGGTGTTCCCCATCTGAAAAAACACGCTTCCGAGAGCCGTCACCGCCACCGCGGCGGCGATGCCGCCCCAGATGGAGACCCGGCGCCGGATCCGTCTTTCCCGGCACCGGGCGGCGGCCCGTGCCAGGATCCGGAAGTCCACCGCCTCGGGAACTTCTCTTTTGCTCAGCGCGTCGTAAGGCAAAACCCTCTTCATGATTACTCCTCCTTAATTTACCTTGCCGGTAAGCAGTTTTTTCAAGTTGCGCACCGCGTAGTGCATCCTTCCCAGGACCGTGTTCACGGGGCAGGCCTGGATCTCCGCGATCTCCTTGAAGGAAAGCTCCTGCTGCCTCAGCAGAAATACCTCCTTCTGATCGGCGGGGAGCTGATCCAGAGCTTCGGCGATGACCGCCGCGGTCTCCCGATCCTCCAGCTCCCGTTCCGGCCGCCGGGACCAGTCGGGAACGTCGGGCAGATCCCCCGTCTCCAGGGGCAGGGCGCTCCGCTTGTTCCTGCGCACGGTGTCGATGAAGATGTTGCGGGCCACCCGGAACAGCCAGGCGCTGAACTTCCCCTGATCCCGGTACGAGGGCAGCTTGTCGATGACCTTGATCCAAGTCTCCTCGAAGACCTCATCAGCCTCCGAGGCGTTGCCCGACATCAGGTTGTAGAGGTAGCCGTAAAGCTGTTTGCGGTAACGCCGGTAGAGGACTTCGAACGCCCTCTCGTTTCCCGCAGTGTATGCTTTGATCAGCACCATATCGTCCGCATCTTCCATGTTTTCGTAACTCTCCGGACCATTAACGCAGGAATTTTCGAAAAATTGTGAAAAAAGGGCTTAAAGGTATTTTTTTTTCAGGATTTCCCAGAAGACCTTGTCGTTGGCGAGCAGATCGGCGGGCATTTCGGGGGTGATCTCCTGCCACCTGAAGGACTGGCCCTCCTTCGGCGTCACCGCCGCACCGGCTTCGGGGAAGAATTCGATGAAGTGGAGCTCCACGGGGGCGGCCGTGACCACGGCCAGTTCCGCGCCGCACCTTCCGGGCAGAGCCAGCTCTTCGAGAAGTTCCCGTTCCAGGGCGGCTTCGGGAGTCTCCCCCGGTTCGATCTTGCCGCCGGGGAACTCCCAGCCCGCGGGGGGCTTGTCGGGGGGACGGGAACAGAGCAGGACCCGCCCCGCCCCGTCGAAGATCACTGCCGCCGAGACCCTTATCATGCGCCGCCTCCTCCCGCGCCGATGAGCAGCAGACCGAGGAGCAGCTGCGCAATGAACCGGGCGCCGAGGGTGATGTAGTGGAAGCTCCCGAAAAGGACCAGGATCAATATCACGGTGACGACGGTGGCCGCTTCGGAGTTGAAGCGCAGGAAACGGGGGAAGAAGTGGGAAAAGACCGTGTACCCGTCGAATCCGGGCACGGGGATCATGTTCAGGACGAAGAGCACGATGTTGAGGATGGCTCCGTAGAAAATCATGTACGTTCCCTGCTCGTCGGGAAATCCCAGGCGGATCAGGATCGAGCAGAGGAGCAGAAAGAGAAAGGCCAGAACCAGATTGGTCAGGGGGCCCGCCAGGGCGACCTTCACCGCCGCGCCGGGCTTGCGCAGATTTCCGGGATTCACGGGGACCTGGCCCCAGGCCAGCCCGAAGAGGGCGAGGAGCAGGAGCGAGAACAACCCCATCTGTTTCATGGGGTTCAAGGTCAGGTGGCCCGCGTCCGCCGCCGTGGGGTCTCCCTGCTTCAACGCGGTCCAGGCGTGCATGAATTCGTGACAGCAGACCGAAAAGACCACCAGAAAGGTCACGGCGAAGAAGAATTGCGGGTCCTTCCACAGATATTCGATGAAAACTCCGAGGATCACGTCGGGCCTCCTTTCCTATTTCAGCAACATGCAATCGCCGTAGCTGTAGAAGCGCATCTTCTGCTCCACGGCGTAACGGTAGGCCGCCAGCACCTTTTCCCGGTCGCAGAAACAGCAGATGAGCATGAGCAGTGTGCTCTTGGGCAGGTGGAAATTGGTGAGGAGCATATCCACGGAGCGGATCCGGTACGGGGGATAGAGGAAGATCCGCGTGTCGCCTTCGCGGGGCGTCACCGTGCCGTCGGGGGCGGCGCAGCTTTCGAGGGTCCGCACGGTGGTGGTGCCCACGGCCAGCACCATCTTTCCCTGCCGGTGGGTCGCGTTCACCAGTTCCGCCGCCGCCGGGTTCAGGTCGAAGTGCTCCGAGTGCATCCGGTGTTCTTCGGCGTACTCCGTCTTGACGGGGAGAAAGGTCCCCGCCCCCACCCGGAGATTCAGCGCCGCCTGCCGGACCCCCTTCTTCCGGAGCGTTTCGAGGATCTCCGGCGTGAAGTGGAGTCCCGCCGTGGGAGCCGCCACCGCTCCGGGAACTTCGGCGTAGACGGTCTGATAGCGCTCGGCGTCGATGGGTTCGTCCTTCCGGTTGAGGTAGGGGGGCAGGGGGATGTGGCCGTAGCGCATCTCCAGATTCTCTATGCGGGGATCGGAAAATTCGATCTTGTAGCTGTTGTCGGGATTCTTGGCGAGGACGGTGAAGAAATCACCGCCGGAAGGCAGATCCCCCGCCGCGTCCAGGAGCTGGACGCGCGTCCCCGGCGTCGCTCTCTTGCCGGGCTTGAGCATCACGTTCCACGCGCCATCCGTGTCGGGGGCGAGGAGCAGAAGCTCGAAGAGCGCCCCGTCGGGCCGCCCCTCCTTCCTGCCGTACATCCGGGCCCGGCGGACGAGGGCGTTGTTGCAGACGAGGGCGTCGCCGGGCGTCAGGTACTCCGGGAGCGCGGTGAAGGGGCGGATCTCGAAGGCCCCCGACCGGCGGTCGAGGACCAGCATCCGGGAGCCGTCCCGCCGCTCCGCCGGGTAGCGGGCGATGAGTTCGTCGGGCAGATCGAAGTCGAAGAGGGAGACGGGGAGCATCTTATTTGCCGCGCATCTCTTCCCGGGCCTGTCTGAGCCGGGCAAGTTCATATTCGGAAAGGGAGTTGATCCCGTAACGGGAGATTTTGTCCAGCAATGCGTCCAGTTCGGCGGAGCTCACGGGGCCGCTCCGGTGCCGGACCTCCTCCGGACCGTCATCGGTCCTGACGTTCCGCACCCGGGGACGGAACACGTCCCACACCACCATGCGGGGATAGCGCAATTTGATGAAAAGATATCCCCCGACCAGCCCCCCGAGGTGGGCCAGATGGGCCACGCCGTCCCTGGCGCCCGGCAGCAGAAAGATGATCTCCGCCACGGCGAAGCAGATGACCAGCGAGGTGGTCCGGAGGGGCTTGAAAGGCAGGAAGAGCAGCGTGAATCTCCGGTCCGGTTCCAGCATGGCCGCGGCGGCCATGACGCCGAAAACGGCCCCCGAAGCTCCCACCACCAGGGCTTCTCCCCCAAAATTCGGGATCAGGAAGAGCAGATTGCCCGCCAGCACAGAGATGCAGTAGAGCAGCAGGAATCCGATCTGACCGATATGGGGTGCGACCAGCATCCCGAAGAGGTAGAGGCTCCACATGTTGAAGATCAGGTGGAAGATGGTTTCGTGCGAGTGGAGGAACCCGGCCGTCAGCAGCTGCCAGAAATGGAAGCCGCCGCCGCAATGAAGGGCGAAGATGTCATAGAGATCTCCGTTCAAAAGCAGATGGACGGCGCAGTTGGCGATGATGAGATACCAGACCATGGCGCGGCCGTCGGCCTGCTCCCCCGTTCCCTGATTATAAAAGTGCAAACTCATGATGAAGCTGTTCCCGATCCGTTGAAAAAAACGTTACTTTGCATAAGATACATCGCCGGAAGGGATTTTTCAAATTTCCCCGGTCGATTCCGGCAGGATCAGACGCGAAGGATGAAGTCCGTCGTGAAAGATCTTCTGGACCGCCTTGCGCAGGACGACCCCCTCGTTGACCGGGGCCGCGGTGTTCAAGTTCCGGGCGTCCTTCGGAAAATCGGCGCTGTGGATCTCCACCCGGACGGCGTGGCCGGTGAGGAAGGTGTTGGCGATCTCCGAAAGATCGATCTCGTACTCCCGGAGTTCTCCCGGTTCGAGGAAGCACTCTTCACCGGGCTTTTTGCAGAACCTGGCCCGCACCATCCCCGAAACGAGAAACAGGGAGCGCCCGTCGGGGCAGACGTCGGTCAGGGTGGCGTAGAAATCGGTGTCGGGAGCGCTGCTCGACGCGAAAAGCCGCACCCGGACGCTTCCCGCGATGCGCAGGGGTTTTTTCAGCACCGCGCTCGTGAAGCAGAGCACGTCGGGGCGCTGTTCCGTCGTGCTCCGGTCGTAACACCCGAGGGCGTTGCGGCTGCCGTTGAAGGAGGGCGTCGGATCGGCCGGATCGTAGGTGTAGGAGGAGAAACTCTCCTCTGTCCGGGAAACTTCTTCCGCCAGAGTCCCGCTCTCACGGAAATAAAGAACCTTTTCCCGGTGGGGCGGGGGCCAATCTTCGGCGGAGCACCACCTGTTTTCGCCCATGAGGAAGAACTGGACCGCCGGCAGTTCGGGGCAGGGGTCCGTTTCCGGATCTTCGAGCAGACCGACGCGGAACTGCTCGGACATTTCACGCAACCGCGTCTGGTCGTTTCCCGCGCCGAAGAGGTCGGCGTTGACCAGCCCGCCGTGGATCCAGGGGCCGACGAGGAGACGGGTGAACTTCCGCGCTTTCGCGGAGCCCGCCAGAGTCTTCATGTACTTGAAGCTGAGGAAGGTCTCCTCCTTGAAGCCGTCGAACCAGCCGCCGGAAACGAAGGCGGGGGCGGTGATGCGGGCGAACTTTTCCGGGATCTTGTCCAGAAGCTTCCACGGCTCCTTCGCGGTTTCGGCGAAAGCGCGGAAGAACTCCACGTAGCCGCATCCGGCGAAGACGTCGATCTCGTTCACCGGCAAGTGGTTGAGAAAACAATCGAACTTCGGGACGTTGCCGTAGCCGAATTTGTTCCGGTGGTACATGCTCAGCCCCCAGCCGACCATGAAGCCGAGGGAGTTGCCGCCGCCCTTCCTGCCCGTGACGCAGCAGCTGTAGAGGGGGGCCACATGGGGCGTCATGCCGACGACGGCGGGATTGCCGCTGTAAGCGGCGGCCCACTGGGTCCAGCCGGAGTAGGAGGAGCCGGCGAGGACGACTTTTCCGTTGCTCCAGGGCTGTTTCACGATCCACGCCAGCAGATCGGCCCCGTCCCGCTCCTCGAGTTCCCGGTCGGAGGGGAAGAACTCCCCTTCGCTCCACCCGGTCCCCCGGCAGGACTGGAACACGGCCACGAATCCGTGCCTCAGCGCAGGCTCGCTGGGGAGCGGCAGGTAGTCCCGGTGGTAGTAGGGCGAACGGAAGACCACGGTCCCCCGTGGAGTGCGGCTGCCCGGAACGAAATAGATGGCGGTGTGAAGTCTTTTCCCGTCCCGCATGGGGATCATGCGGACCTGCACGTCGGCTTCCCGCGGATCGACGGCGGGAGCGGGGGCGGTTTGGGAAGGGGCGTTTTCACTCATGGAGCGGGACCCTCCTTTCAGTGCCGTTCGAATTCCAGCAGGACGATCTCCCGGCGGCAGTTGAAGCGCCAGGGGAAGGAGGCGTGGTTGACGCCGGAGGAGATCAGCATCCGGAGTCCCGACCCTTCCCGGCCGAAGAGGCCGCAGTCGAATTTCCTGCGGTAGAAGCTGGACGCGGTGAGAGGCCCCACGAAGGGGATCCTGATCTGTCCCCCGTGGGAATGTCCGCAGAGGGCCAGGTCAAAGCCCTCCAGCTCGTCGCGCCAGTCGAGGAATACCACGGTGTCGGGACGATGGATCAGCGCCACCTTTTCCCGGCCGGCGGGGGCGTCGTCCATGATCCCCGGCGCGCCCTGGGACATTTCGTCGCAGCCGTAGATCCAGCCCCAGTCGCCGATGCACATCCCCTCGTTGCAGAGGTAGTGCCAGCCGGAGCGGGCGAAGAAATCGTGCCAGAACTCCTGCGAGAGCCACGATTTGCCCCGTTCCCAGTTGCCGGGGATGGCGATGCAGTTTTCGACATGTTCCGAAAGCCGCTTCAGCAGAGGGGGGAGCAGGTCCAGATCGACGGCGCCCGCGGTCAGGTCGCCGCCGCAGAGAAGCAGATCCGGGGCGAGGGCCTCGACCTTCGACTCCAGTTCATCGGCGAGGGCTGCCGTCCGGGGGCCGCAGTGGAGATCGGCGAAGAAGAGCACCCTTTTCCCCGCCGCGGCGGGAACGGCGGCGGGAAAGGCGTACCTTGCCACCTTGAGTTTGCCCGGCATGTCCAGAAGGGGGACATCCCCGTAACCCAGCAGCCGCCGCCAGCGGGCGGCGTGGTGGTGCCGGGGCAGCGAGGCCGGGAAATACAGTTTTGAGATCCTGTTCCTCAAGCGTCGAGCTCCGCGATGAGTTCCGGAGGCAGGGGCCGGACGGCGCAGAGTTTGCAGGTCCGGCCGCCGGGAACGTCGAAGGTATCGCCGACGGCGCGGCCCAGAATGGCCGCTCCGAGGCGGGAACGGTAGGAAAGGTACTTTTTCTCCGGATCGCCGTCACGGGCGCCCAGCAGATAGCAGGTCTCTTTCGTGTTGTCGGAAAATTCCAGATCCACCACCGACCCGAGGACGGCGGTATCCTCCACGACCACGTCTCTCATGAGGATGGCCTGGATCGAACCGAGATCCCGTTCCAGTTCCTCCCGGCGGCGGCGCAGGTAGTTGCGGCGCTCCTTGGCGGCGTCGAATTCGGCGTTTTCGCGGAAGTCGCCGTGGGCGCGGGCCGTCTTGAGGGCTTCCCGGTTTTCCGGGATCTGGACGTTGACGAGATCGTCCAGTTCGTCCTGCATGCGCTGGCGGGAAAGGGCGCTGGTGAATTCGGTGGTTTCGGCGGGGGCGCTGACGCCGGAGTCGGCGCTGATGAGCTTGCGGGCCGCGCCGTTTTCCAGATACTCCCGGAGTTCTTCGGAGTTCCGGGCCATCTTGGCCAGCAGGCTCTGGCGCTCGCGGGAATCCAGGAAGGTCGCGCCCTGCAGGACCCGTGCGAACTGTTCCATGCCGGGGCAGCTCCGGAGCAGGTACTGCTGGAAGTCGCTCTTGTCCATGAGGGCGGTGCGCAGTTCGCGGACCGAAGCGTTCCAGATCCGGGGCGGCTCCTCGGTGATGTTCAGGGAGCGGCAGACGTTTTCGATATTGACCAGCGAAAGAAGTTTTTCGCTGTTGTGCTTCTTGCGGTTCTTCCAGATCCAGAGCAGCAGATCGCAGCTGCAGCGGCGGAGTTTCACCGCCACGTCGAAGAGCGTGTCCGGGGTGACTCGGGGGCAGATGCTGTTCAGGGCCTTCAGGGGGAGCACCTGGGCGCAGTCGGCCAGATATTCCTCGCTGAATCCCTGCGCCGTGGCGGCGGCCAGGGCTTCGATGTCCCTGGCGGAGATGTCGCCCCAGACCGCGAGTTCGTCATAGGAGGCTTTGGCCGGGGCCGCGGGCCAGAAGGGGGCCTTGGACCGGAGGGGGGCGATGACCGCCTGGAGATTTTCCGCCGGGGTGCGGACCACGACTCCGGCCACATCCTGAGCGAGAAGTTTCGCTTCGCGCCGGGCGATCTCGGGGGAAAGCCGGGCGAAGAACTGTTCGAAACACGCCGCTTCTTCGGCGGTGAACTTGCCGGCGCCGGCCTTGGCTTCGTTGCCCAGAAGGATGTTGACCTCCTGCAAACTCCGGCCGCGGCAGGAGCTTCTGGTGTTGGGCGCGGAACCCGCGGCGGGGGCGGCGGCGGGCGTTTCCCCCGTCTGCCAGTAGTTCGCGAAAGCGGTGGGGGACATCTCCCGTGCGCAACCGGCCAAGGCCATTTCACGCATGATGTCCTCGGGGACGGGCAGCACGGCGCGGCGTTTGACGATGGTGTGGAACCCGTTGTAGTCGGGCATGTTGCCGATGGTGGAAACGAGCTTGTTGACTTCGGGACCGGGGGTGAGGACGATGGCCTCGCTCAGCACCAGTTCCAGAGGCGTCGCGCTGTTGAGGCCCACGCCGGAAAAGGCGTTGATGATGACCGAGCCGCTCAGGGGATCGATGGAGCCGATGACGCCCCAGCGCCTGGAGCCGGGCAGGAAGACGATGGAGCCGTTCTTGAGCTGCTGGAGCTTGCTCCAGCGGGCGGCGACCTCCTGGACCTTGAGCTTGTCGTCCCGGACGCCGATGGCCCGCATGACGGGGGGCTTGTTCTGATAGGGGGGAAGCAGTTTGGTGGTGGCGTTGACCAGCAGTTTCCGGAAGAGCTCGGAGCCCGGCAGGGGGAGCGCGGCGGCGCGGTAGCAGAAGACGGCCCCTTCGGGAGTGAGGGCGCCGATCATGCCTTCCCACAGGGTGTTGAGGGAGTCGGCCGCTTCGGCGGGGACGGGATTGCCGGCCTTGGCCAGAAAGTCGAAAAGTGCGTCGTAGTTCGATTTGCCCGGCGCGTCAAGCGCCGCCAACACCAGGTCGTCCAAAACCGCCATGTCCATGATAAACTCTCCTTGAAAATACATTTGCATAATATAGTCCGGCAAGAGGCTTTTGTCAAGGGAAAACTCCCTGCGAAAGGGCAAAAAAAAGCTCCCGGAGCCGTAAAACGCCGGGAGCGTGGAGAAGGAAAGTTCAGAAGGTCCTGAAGAGCCAGGTGCCGGGGCCTTCCTCGGAGTTGACGGTGACGGTGTTCCCGGTGCTCTTCGCCCCGGAGAAAAGCTCCGTCGCGCCCTTGACCTTGCCGGGGAAAGTGATGACGTGCTTGCCTTTCGTCCCCGTGTGGAACATGACGAGATCCCCCCGGCGGCGGACGTAGCTTCCGGGAGAGGCAAGCGGCTTGACGCCGGTCTTGAGGAGCACTTCGCGCCACTGGGCCCCCGTGCGGGGGTAGTTTCCCGCGTAGATGGTCACCGCCCCGCCGGGAAGTTTCTTCAGCGCCGCGCCGACCTTCTTGTCCGCCGCGTAGAACCCGAAGGGCTGCGCCGCCGGGTCGTCTACGTAGAAGCGCTCTTCGGTCCCCCGGTTGGAGGTCCCCGAGAGGCCGGACTTGAATCTGAGGGAGCTTTCTTTGCCCTTCTTATCCATGGCGATCTTCATGCCGGTCAGGTCGGAGACGGCCGCCGTGGAAAAACCTTCCGGCGTCACGTAGCCTGCGCCGTTGAAGAAGACCGCGGTGGCGCCGGGAGTGCGGACTTTGGCCTTGATCGCTTCCCGTTCCTTCGCGGAAAGGGTGAAGGCGTTGAGGAAGATCACGACTTTGTACTTTTTCTTCGTGAGGGCGAAGTCGTTCATGGAAAGGAGGTCGAAGGTGAAGCCCGAGCGGTAGAGCTGGGGGAGCGTCAGACTGTTGACGATGTTCCCGAGCAGGATCTTCGCTTTCGGGGAACCGTAATGGCGCAGGCGCTCCATGTAGTTCCACACCACGGCGATCTCGTTGCCGGAGTCCGTCGCCACCGGCAGGGCTTTTTTCATCGCAGCCAGGCTTTCCGCCAGTCCCTGATCCACCGCCGGGTCGTCGAAGGCGCCGGGGCGCTGGCCCCGGCCGCCGTTGGGATCGCAGAACTGGGTCCCGCACCTTTCGAAAAGCATGTTGAGCATGTTGCGGCGCATGGTCATGCGGGACTCGAGGGGCGAGCGCATGGAGATGGCCTTTTCGGTGAAGCCGGGGATATGGTGGAATCTGGAATCGTCTTCGATGACGAGGAGTTTCCCGTACCGGGCGAAGGTGGCGGGGATGCCACGGGAAAGATAGTCTCCGCCCGCGAGCCGCGCCACGGGGGTGTAGGGCGGCGGGGAGGAAAGGAAGTCGATATAGGGCGAAGAGAGGATTTTGTCCAGCAGCACGGTGGAGCCTTCCGGCGGATGGTTGCACAAGGCGTAGCCGTAGTAGGCTCCGCAGAGCCTGCCGGGGAAGAGCTCCTTGGCGGTCTTCGCCATGAAAAGGAGCAGATCGGCGTGGGTGTCGGCGTAGCAGGCGTAGAAATCAAGTTCCTTCGCGTCGGCGACGGGACTGCGGAAGAAGCCTTTCCCGTCCCAGCGCTCCTGCACCGTCGGGACTTCGGCGGTTTCGATCGTGACCTTGCCGTCGCGCCACGCCTTGCGCAAGGCTTCGTCGGTCTTGTATTTCTTCTTCAGCCAGGCCCGGAAGGCCGCCGTCATGGGCTTGCTCAGGTCGGGGGCATGGTACATGCCGTAGGAGTGCCATTCGGAGTAGATCCCGTAGCAGACCCGGATCCCCACCACCCGCTTGGCCCAGGGCTGCTTGTTCACGAAGTCGGCCAGGGCTTTCAGGTAACGGGCGACCTCCTGCCGGAGCTTTAGCGAAGCGGGGGAAGGCCGCAGGGGGCGTCCGTAGAGTTCGCTGGTGTTGTCCACGGGGCCCGTGCCGAATTTCATGGTCTCGTCGGGATATTTTTTGCAGAAGTCCTGCATGGCGGCGATCCTGAAATAGAGCAGAATCTTCGCGTCGGGGACCAGATTGAGGATCCGGCGGACGCTTCTGTCGGTCCGGCCGAAATCGAGGGAGCCGTCCCGGAGAAGGAAGGTCTCTTCGGTCTGTCCCGTCTGAAAGACCCGCATCCCCAGCTGTCCGTGGCGGAAGACCCAGCTGTCCCCGTAGATGCCGCCGCCGCCCGTCAGGTCGAAAATGGGCCACTGGAGTTCGTTCCCGAACTTGAACCACGGCATCCCGTCCTTGTAGATGATCGAGGCGGGCTGGAACTTTTCCGCCGCCAGCTTGGCGGGCAGGACCCGGGACTTTTCCGCGGCGGCGGTGTAGACGCGCCGCTCTTCCGGGGTGAAGAAGTCTTCCGTCAGGTCCCGGTATTTGCTCCACGGCGGCGAGATGATGTCCCCGTGGACCAGACTTTTGCCCCACTTCGAATCGTCGAAGTCAGGCGTGTACCATTTGTCGGTCAGGGGGCCGGAAACGGACTTCGTGCCGGCGGTCGTGTGCAGAAAGAGCGTTTTGCCGTTCTTCATCTTGACTTCGCCGAAAAGGAGCACGCCCGCGATGCCCCGGCCGTTCTTCACCTCCAATGCGATGACGTTCCGGCCCGGCTTCAGCAGCTGGGTGAGGTCGTAGAGCCTTGTGCCCGTGTTGAGCCCCTTGCCGCCGTTCAGGGATTTTCCGTTGAGCCACAGACAGCCGCTGTCGTCGTAGTTGACCTTGACGAAGGCCGCCGCGGCGGGGGAATCCAGCGTGAAAGCGATGCGGAAACAGGCTACGGAACCGTTCTGTATGGGCTTGTCGGCGGCCCAGATCCACATGGACTTGGAAACGGGGCGTTTGTGGACCACCGCCTCTTTGGCGGGCGTCCACGCGTTCAGAGAGGAGGCGGTCAGCGCCGCCGCGAGCAGAAGCGATTGTGCGGAAATCCTGTTCATGATTTTGCTCTTTCCCTGTTCAGTAGGTGTAGTTGTTGGCGTAGCCATCGAGGAGCACTTTCCGCTTCACGATGCCGTTGATCTTGAACTCGTCCTTGTTCATGGTCCGGACGTGTCCGTCGTAGAAGGAGAAGTTGATCCGGGTGCCGCCCACGTAATACTTTACCGAGGCGTCTTCCCGCATCACGGCGGCGGGGCTGTGCCGGTAGGGGACGATGTCGCCGCTGTTGTCGTTGAGCGAGGTGATCCCCGCATTTTGCTTGACCGGGCTGTCCATCAGCACCACCGCCTTGGAGGCTTGGGAAATGGTGGTCTCACGCCGGCAGATCCTGTTGACGGGGTCTCTCACGTCACCCACCAAGTGCAAGTTCACCGCGTAGTGGCCGAACATGAAGCGGGAATCGGCCTTGGGGCCGATGGGAGTCTTTTCCGCCGGGCAGACGAAGAGGTCCAGTTTGACCTTGTTGTTCTGGGAATACTCGCCCACCTTCCCGTTTTTTGGGGGGATGCCGTACAGTTCCGTGGCGACGAAGCCGGCCCACGAGCCCCAGACCTGTCCCACGGGGCAGGCGAAGGCGGGCAGCACCCAGCCGGCATTGCTGTTGGCGTAGGAAATATAGCCCGTGGTGAGCTGCTTCAGATTGTTGACGCAGGTCATGTTCTGCGCCCGCTGGCGCGCCTGCTGCAGGGCCGGGAGCAGCATGGAGGCGAGGATGGCGATGATGGCGATCACCACCAGAAGCTCGATCAGCGTGAAGTCGTGTTTTTCATTTCTCATCGTCATTTTTCCTTTCTTGGTGTTATGGTGAAGTTCAAAATTTTATCCCGGCGGGGAGCCCGAGCATGCGGTCCCGGTTGCCGGAGTTGGTGCATTTTTCCAGTTCGAGCGTGTGCTCCCCCGCTTCGAGGCCGAACTCCCAGCGGTACGGGGGCGCGATGCGGACTTCCTTTTCTTCTCCATCCACGAAGAGACGGCCCGAATCGCGGAGCTCCCGGGGGGCGAAGACGTACCGACCCGCCGCCTTTACGGTGAAGGTCGCCTTGCACCGGGCGGGGCCTGAGCAGGTGCCGTACCCGAACTCCCGGAAGTCGGCTTTCTCCGTGAACTCGAAACTCGCCGGAGCCGGGGAGAGTTGCGGGTAATTTTCCCCGCCGGGGAACACCTGTGCGCTGAAACGCCCCCGGAGATAAGGCGGGTTTTCGAAGAAGGGCCGTCCTTCGAAACTTACGACGTTCAGCGCGGGGCCGAAGCCGGGTTTGAGGAAGGCCGTGATCTCGCACTCGCGTTCCCGGCAGTCCCGGAAATCCGCCTTGACGAAGTCGGAAAGCACGTTGCCGTTGACGCTGAAACGCCCCTTCTTGAGCATATCCTCCTCAACCGTCAGGAAGAGCCGCAATCCCGGCGCAGCGAGGAAGCGGGCGGAAAATTTTTCCGCCTCCGCGAAGGGGAGCCCTTCCTGCCTGTGCCGGCTGAAAAGTTCCACCGTCCCCCCGTGGTACTCCCAGAAAGTCAGGGGCACGCTGTTGGGCCGGTCGAAAGTCAAAACCCACTTTTCGGGGCGGAGCGTCATCGGGGCAGGGGAGGGGGGTTCTTCTATTTCGGAATCGAGTTTCGCCTCTCGCGGCTCCAGATGCAGGGGCTTCCCTGCGAATGTCCCATCGAAAACAGTATCGGCCCGGTTGAAGAGGAAGGTGATGACGGAGCCGTCTTCTTTCCTCACCTGCCGCAGAAGCACCGCCTCTTTTCCCGGACCAGCGAGGGGCGAAGGGGGAAGGAGCGGAATAAAATCGTCGGCAAGGCGTTCTTTGCCGAAGGCCCATTCCGGGGCTCCGGGGCGGTCGATGATCCGGGGCACGGCCCCCGTCAGGATGACGGTCCCTCCGGCTTGGGCGTACCGTTCCAGAAATTCCGCCGTGCTGCCGACGATCCGCGTGGTGTGCGCCGCGAGGAAGAAGGGGCGCAAAGCTGCGAACTTTTCCGGAGATTGTTCCGCAAGGGTCGTTTCGTCGATGAGTTCGAAATCCAGCTGGTGTGAAAGGAGAGACTCCGCCGTATTATGGAGCGCTTCGTCGGGGAGACTGTCCCCCGGTTTCAGCGATTTCAGCATGGTGTCGGGGTAGAGCATTTCGAGCAGGCAGACGTGCTCACCCGTCAGCGCTTCGCACCGTTCCTTGAGGTAGGCGAGGAATGCGGGCATGTGGGGCCACTGGCCGTGCTGGTAAAACAACGTGGGCGGCGCTTCGTCGAAACGCTCCCCTTCGATGGTGTAATCAAGGCCGTGGATGTTGAACCAGGTGATCCCCATGGCGAGGTGGTAGTCCGCGAGGAATTTCAGGTCCCGGAGACTGACCCCGTCCCCGCCCACGGCGAAGGCGTCCGCTCCGGCGGCCTTGCACCCGAAGAGCCGGGCGGCGGAAGCGACCGCCTTCAAGCCCAGATGGTGGGCGGTGCTCCCCGCTCTGCCCACGGCGCCCCCCAGCGGGTCGCCGCAGGGGATGTCCGTGTACTTGAGGCACCGCAGTTCGTCGGGCCACCGCGTGTTGGCGAAGGAAAGCCACTCCGAACGGGTCAGGTGCCCCGCGCTCAACAGCCCCTCGGCGTTGAGGTAGGTTTTCAGTCGGGAAAGATAATTTTCGCAGAGGAGCTCGTGGAGCGTCGTCCGGTAGTCGCAGCGGATCTTCGCGCTCTCATCCGAAATATCCAGCGCGAGGTGGGGCAGCAGGGGGAGCAGGTCGTACCCGCGCCGTTTTTCGAATTCTTCGGGGAAGCCCCGCGTCCAGGGAAAATCTCCGTCGGGGGCGGGCTCGTCGAAGAAAGAGGCGCTCCCCGCTTCGCGCAACAGCGCTGGGCCCAGCGCCTTCTTGTAGGGATCGAAGGTAAACTCGATGAAGCGCTTCGTCGTTTCGGCGTTGAGGAGATCGGTGTCGTGCAGCGACTCGAAGCCGTGCACGATCACCACCGCGACGACGCGGCAGGGCCGCTCGGGTGTGAAGCGCAGCGCGGGAGCCGTTCTGTTCATGCTCCGTCTGCGGTGGGGCAGGGGGAGCTGGCCGTAAGGCGAGTAACTGGAAACGGTGGTCCGCGTCGCACCCCACTCCGAGCGCAGGGTGCCGCAGTGTTCCGAGATGTCGGCGATTTCGCCTGACTCTTCCACAACGAAGCACTTGAGGAGAAAACTTTTTTCCGGGAAGAATTCGAGGATCTCCTCTCCCGGTTTGCCTTCGAAAACCTTGAATTCGAGGCGCGAGGCGCGGAGTTCCGGGAAAGCCCCCGTGATCCGCCCCCCCGCCAGCCCGGAAGGAAAGTTGTCCTCGTCCCAGATGGAGAATTTGACGCCGTATTTTTGCAGTTCACCGACGACGGTCCCGACCGCGTCGAACCAAGCCCTGGAGAGATAAGGCGTCTTCAGCCCCGCCCGGGCGTGGAGAAAAATTTCCTCGTATCCCGCCTCGCAGAGGAGTTTCGCTTGCTCCCGGAGTTCCTCCTCCCGCAGATCGGTGTTCAGAAAGTATTGTGCCGCAATATGTCTCATTTTGCACTTTTTCCCTTTACCTTGCCTTTAATATAGGACGAAAAAGGGCGCGTTGCAATGACTTATTTTTTCAATAAGACGCTTTTTTCATCAAAATCGACTTGCAAACGGGAAAGTCGGGCGCTATATTATCCGTCGGGAGGGAGGAAAGAAGATGGCCGGTGTGAATTACAACTACTTCAAGACGGACAATTTCATTTTCCGGGGCGATCCCGGATTTTTCCTGAAGGCTTCCGTCATGGATCCCCAGAACGTGACCGTGCCCCACAGCCACGAATTCACCGAGTGCGTCTTCATCACGGGGGGACACGGGCTCCACCAGTGCGCCAGGAATCCGGAAGTGCCCATTTCCCGCGGGGACATCCTCATCATCCCGCCCAAGGGCGTCCACGCCTACACTTCCGCGTCGGACGACCTCGTCCTCATCAATTTCCTTTTCGACACCGACCACCTGCCCCCCGTGCTGCTGGAGCTTTACGCGAAGGACTCCTACAAGAAGCTCTTCCTCAAGGGGAGTTCCCCCTGCGAGGGGGCCGACTTCCCCTTTTTCCACCCCGAAGCGGCCCGCTTCGAGGAGATGGAGTTTTACGCCCGGAAGCTGGTGGAGTGTTCCCGGACCCCCGGCAACCACTGCCGGAAGCTGGGGCTTTTCATGGTATTGTTAAGTCTCCTCACCGACGCCGCGGGGCCGGTCTCCGGCGAAGGCTCCGGGTTCCCCGTGCTGGACATCCCCAAACTCACCGCCTACATGAAGAACAACTTCCAGCGCCCGGTCTATCTGGAGGAGCTTTCCCGTCTCGCTTCCGTTTCCAACGCCACCCTCATGCGCCACTTCCGGGCCTCCTTCGGATGCACCCCCATGGAGTACCTGCGCCGTCTCCGGCTCCGCCACGCGGCGGAACTGCTGCTCAACTCCTCCCTTTCGGTGAAGGAGATCTCCGACATGTCGGGCTTCGCCGCGCAGGCCTATTTCTTCCGGGCCTTCCGGCGCAGTTACGGCGTTTCCCCCGCCGAATTCCGCAAGGTCCGGGAAAAATCGCTCTGAATACTTGAAAAACTCTCCAAAACGGTGTACATTATCGGCGTCGGGGCGTTTTCGGCGTTCCCGACAGTTGATGGCAAATCGAATTTCATTTCAGCAAATACCCTGAAAACCGACCAAGTTATCTTTCCGTATTTTGCTGCGACCACTGTCGAAGTGTGTCCGGTTGTGTTGTGTCTTCACACCTTCCGGACGCTTTCGCGCATGGTCGCAGCGGGTTCTTGGTCGGACCCTCAGGGTAGTGTTCGGGAGCGTTCCGGTTTTTTGCCTTTCCTTTTCCGCTCCCGCAAGGGGGGGAATTGATCGGATATTACGAAAAACGGTTCCGTGCGGGCGCACTGCCCGCCGTGGAGCTGACGCGGCCCGTGACCTGCCGCGGGGCGCGTTTGGTGCGGTACGGCGTCCGGGAGGAACGCGGGGCCTCCGTCGTCTACGGGACTGTCGAAGCCCCCGAAGAGGCCGCCGCGGAGCACCTTTTCACGCTCTGGGTGAAAAGCGTACTCCTGGGAGTCCTGCTCGAAACCGCCCCGGCGCACCTCGCCCCCGCCGCGGAACTGCAGGCCCTCGCCGAAGATTTCTGCCGCGACCGCGCCCTCGCCGAAGAGTTTTTGGCCGTTGAGACTTGCAAAATCCTGCCCGCAGTTCCTGTAAATACGTGTAAAAAATAAAAAAACATACTTCTTTTTGGAAAATCTGCTTGACTTTTTTCTGTTTTGACGTATATTATTTGGAGAACATATACGTATGGAGGCTCTCGTGACAAGAAAATTGACTCTCAGCATCGATCCTTCCGTCATTGCCAAGGCCCGCAGGATCTCGAGGCATCGCCGGACAAGCGTTTCCGCCCTGTTTTCCAATTTCATCGCCTCGCTGGAGGAAGATGTCCCGCCGGTTCAGGAACTTCCGCCCATCACCAGGCGGGTCCTGGAAATGGGGGCGAAACTTCCGCCGGTTCCCGCCGATTGGGATTACCGGGAAGAACTCTCCGAAACATTTGCGGAAAAATACGGTGTGAAATGAAAAAGATCTTCATCGACACCAATATCCTGCTGGACGTCGTGATGCACCGGAGCGATTTCTGCGAACAGGCCGCCGCCGTCTGGGCCGATTGCGAGTCCCGGAAGGTCCAGGGGGTCGTCTCCGCGATCAGTTTGAACAATATGTACTACATTATGAGGAGACGCGTCGAACCGGCCACGGCGCTGGAATATGTCCGTTTCGTTTTGAACATCTTTTCCGTTGTGCCGCTGGATGAATCGATTTTGCGCCTTGCCGTCGATCTCCCCGGCAAGGACTTCGAGGACGCCATCCAGAACTTTTCCGCCGTTCAGGCCAGGGTTGACTGCATCGTCACCCGTGACCGGCTGCACTTCCCGAACAGCTACATGCCGGTGATTTCCCCTGCGGAATATCTGGACCTGCGCAGTTCCGGAACAAGCCTCGAGTGAGGTTTGCCCTCTTTCGCTTTTTTCCGCCGGAAGGCTTGCAAAATCCCGCCTGTGGCGCTATCTTATCACCGGAAACACCGAAAACAGCCCAAAGGAGCTCATCTATCATGGAAAAGAAACCCCGGATCCTCTTCGTGGGAGCTCACCACGAGGAGATCGAAGCCGAATGTCCCAACATCGCCGCCGCCCTGACTCTGGCCGGATGCGAGGTGACGATCCTCAACCCCGTCGGCGGGTGGAACTGGACCTTCATCCGCTCCCTCGGCCTCGACGGCCGGGAACGGACCATCGCCGATGCGACCGCCGCCGCCGCCGAACTGGGGTGCCGCAAGGTCGTCTGGGACTACCCCGTGGCGCAGGCCGACCGCTTTCAGGCCGAGATCATCGACCGCATGGCGGCTTTTATCGCCGACTACGCCCCCGAGATCGTCTTCATGCACTGGCCCCGTGACACCCACGCCGACCACAGGCTGGTGGCCCATGTGACCCGTCACGCTCTCGGCCCCACGCTGAACATCGTCCCCGGCGAGGTCCCCGGCTTCACGCCCCCAGTCGAAGTCTACGCCTTCCAGACGGGCGTTTCGCAAGCCTACAATTTCATCCCCGATCTGATGGTCACGACGGACGACAGGACCATGGCCATGGCGGACAAATGCATCGAAAAATTCATGCCCACCGCGCCGCGGTTCGTCCCCGCGTGGAAGAAGAATTTCCACACCAAGGCCGCCTACTGGGGCAACGTCAGCGGCACCGGCGGCGCCGAGGTGCTCCGCTTCATGGGCCCCCGGCTCCCCCTGCACGGGTTCCGGCTGGCGGAGATCCTCGGCGAGCGGCTCCTTTCCGGGCCCCTTTCCGAACTCTACAACTGCAACTCGGATCTCTGGTTATAAGACAGTTCCGTTTCATAAAAGAGGAAAAAAAGGTTTTTTTCATGCGCGGCGGATTGCTTTTTGGTTCCCGCCGCTCTATAGTAAGTCCCGGACACTTCACAAAAAGGAGTTTTTGAAATGAAAAGTCATCGGATGCAGGATATGACCTTCCCCGAGGTGAGGGAGTATCTCAAGACCAACAGGACCATCATCCTTCCCTACGCGCTGAGCGAACAGCACGGAGCCCATCTGCCCCTGGATGTGGACATCCGCAACTGCAACTTCATGTCCGAGAAGCTGGCGGAGAAACTGGACTGCATCATCGCCCCCACGCTGAACTACACCTTCTCCGGCGGCATGCTCCCCGGAACCATCAACGTCAAGCCCAACACCTTCTCCAATCTGGTGGGCGAGATCATCGAATCCCTGGCGCTGCAGGGCTTCGAGAACTTCATCATCCTGCCCGGCCACGGCGGCAGCGAGAGCCTGCTCCACCTCAAGGAGTCGCTCCGGATCCTCAAGTGGCTGAATCCCGCCCTCAAGGACACCCTTATCCTGCTGACCCAGCTCTGGGATTTCTCGCCCTCGTGGACGAAGCTTTTCGCCGAACACGACTACCACGCCGCGTGGGCCGAGACCTCGCTGCTGCTCCACTGGTGCCCCGAAGTGGTCCGCACCGACAAGATCACCCTCGACGAGCCCGAAGTGGCCGAGCGGCTCCGGGAGGATCCCGACAGCTACCAGCTGCGCGAGAGCTTCACCGAAATGAAGCAGGAGATCGTCCAGACCTCTCAGCGCGCCGACGTGAAGATCGGCGTCATGGGCTTCCCCGAAAAGGCCAATGCCGCTTTCGGCGCCAAGATCGAGAAGGAGTTCCTGGACAACGCCGTGCCCGCCATCAAGCAGGCCCTGGCCGCCGCCGCCGAAGCGCGCAAGACCGGCAAGCGGCACGTCCAGCCCGACAACGTCAAAATGAAGATCAACGCCATCTGACAACAACACCCAACCAAAAGGAGGTACACTATGGCTATCGACAAAAAACACTACACCGGAGCCAATACCGAAGGCGGTATCACCAGCAGCTATGCCACCGATGACGGCGTGAAGCTCAAAGTTCCCTACTCCTTCATGGGCAGCATCTACGACGAGGCCGAGTATCAGGCCGCCGTCGCCGCCATGAAGCAGGACACGCTGACCATGGGCCCCAAGACCCAGGAATTCCAGACCAAGTTCGCCAAGAAACACGGCACCAAGTATGCCTATGCCTGCACCAACTGCACCACCGGCATGCATGTCATCACCCAGCTCTTCGACATCCAGCCCGGCGATGAAGTCATCGTCACCCCCAACACCTTCGTGGCCACCAGTCTGGTGATCCTCAAGGAAGGCGGGATCCCCGTTTTCGCCGATATCGATCCCCGCACCTACAACATCGATCCCGAAGACGTCGCCCGCAAGGTCACGCCCAAGACCAAGGCCATCTACGTGGTCCACTACGCCGGGCTCATGGTCGACATGGATCCCATCATGGAGATCGCCAGAAAGCACGGACTCAAGGTCCTCGAAGACTGCGCCCATGCCACCGGATCCTCCTACAAGGGCCGCATGGCCGGCTCCATCGGCGACGCCGGCGCCTTCAGCTTCCACAGCCTCAAGAACATCACCACCTGCGGCGAAGGCGGCATGATCACCACCAACAACGATGAGTACTCCAAAGGCATCCAGAATCTGCGCTGCATGAGCAATCAGCCCCAGAGCTGGAACGACCAGCTGGCCGACATCAACAACCCCGTGTGGACCTTCGGCAAGATCACCTGCCGCAAGACCGATCCCATCGAATACTGGCTCCCCGCCCACTTCGACGTGATTCCGTGGAACGGCCACTGGGGCAGCAACTACCGCATGAACGAGATCCAGGCCGCCGTGGGCTGCTGCCAGCTGGACAAGCTGGACATGCTGGTCGGCAAGCGCCGCGAGATCGCTCACAAGATCACCGCCGGTCTGCAGGACATCGAAGGCATCGAGCCCGTCTACGAGCCCGCCGAATGCTACCACAGCTTCCACCTCTACACCCTCTGCGTGGACGAGAAGAAGCTGGGCGGCACCCGCGACGAATTCATGCGTGTGCTCTATGAGGAAGAAGGGGTGCAGGGCATCCTCCACTATCAGCCCACCTTCCACTTCACCGGACTCAAGCGCATGGGATACGATCCCGATCAGTGCCCCCGGGCCAGCCAGTTCTTCTACAAGCGGGAACTCAATCTGCCCATGCATCCCCGGCTCACCGAGCAGAACATCGAAGACATGGTCAACGGTGTCCGCAACGCCGCCGCCAAGATCCGCAAGCGTCACTGCAAGTTCTGAAGTCCTTCTTCGGGCTCTCCCTTTCTTCCGTCTCCCGGACCGAGGCGGGCGGCGGAAGAAAGCTGCAGGCAACCTCCCTTTCCCTCTGCGGGAAGGGAGGTTTTTCGCATTTTCTTTCGCCCGGCTCTTGAAAAATCCCTGAAAATAAGGTATATTAACGCCGTTTCGTGAAGAGGGGAGTTTTCGGAAAACGGCCCTGTTTTCCGGACGGGCGCGGGAAGCCGTGTCGAGGAGCGAATTTCAATTTGAGGAAGCCGATTTTTGCCGATGAATTACGATCTGATCACTCTGGTGAGCAAATTGCGGCAGGTGGAAAACCTGGAACAGCTGAAAGAGGTCAAGGAACTGGCCGAATCCTTTTTGCGCCGGGAAAAGAATTTCGCGCTCCTGACCCTCATGGCCGTGGGGGAGGAGCTGGGCGAGGAGGAGATCACCGAACCTCTGGAAAAACTCCACCGCCATCTGCGCGGCCTCCAGGAAGACCTGAAAAACGACGAAAAGAAATAAATTCCCTATTTTTCGCACAACTCATTTTTCAAGGAGAATTTTTACATGAGGATCCTTTGTTTTCTGGCCGCTTTCGTCACCGTTCTGGCCCTTTGCGGGGCCGATTTCTTCCCCAACGGGGAGTTCCGGGAGCCCAAGGGGTTCCGGCCCGACATCGGCGTCCGGGGCAAGGGCAAAGTGCTCCGGACGGACTCGGGGCTGACGCTCGAAATGACGAGCGGCGGCGTCGAGGTGAACTACCATAAGCGCCCCGCGCCCGAAGCTGGTAAGCGGCTCTACGTGCTGGTCCCCTTCGAGGTCTTCGAACTGCTCCCCGGCGTCGAGCACCGGGTCTCCGCGAGGATCTTCTTTTACGACAAGGAAGGGAAGCATCTTTCCAAGCTGAACCAGTTCCCCGTTCCCGTATTGCCGAAGGAGCCGGGCAAGTACGACCTCTTCTTCAGTGTCGTCATTCCGAAAGATGTGGCGAAGATCACCTTTTCCTTCTGGTTCGGCGGCCTCAAAAAAGCCCGCGTGGAGCGCTTTTCCGGCTCCTTCGCATTTCCCGCGGACCCCGCCACCGGCAACCTGATCCTCAACGGCGGCCTCGAAACGTCCACGCTGGCAAGTTTCTACTTCAGAGGGGTCTCGAAAACGCCCCTGCGGACCCTCGAACGCTCCACCGACAAGGCGAAAACGGGGCGCTGGTCCCTGCGCAGTTTCTGCGAAGACCCGAAACGGGGGACCGAGATCAACTTCAATTCTCTGCCCTTCGAGCCGGGGAAGAAATACCGCTTCCGCGCCTCCTATTTCGTCGCCTCGCGGGAAGGCAAGAGCACCGTCACCGGGCGGGTGATGTTCCTCGACGCCAAGGGCAAGGTCATCCGTTACCTCTTCCCCGCCTTCGCGGATACGCCAGGCCAGTGGCATGAGATGAAAATAGACTTCTTCCCCCCGGTGAACTGCGTCCGGGTGGCATTGACCGTGTGGCTTTCGGGCAAACAGACCGTCTATCTGGACGATTTCTACTACGGCATCGACGAGGAAAAGGTCCTCGGGAACCGCAGCGCCGGGGCCGTGAAGCTGAAAGAGTCGGCGGAATGCACCCTCTGGAAAGAGGCGCCTTATTTGAAAGTTCCGGCGGCGGGAGTCCCGGCGGAGGTGAAGCCCGGGACGACCGTGGAGCTGGCCGCCGCCGCCAATGAATCCGAACCCTTCCAGATCGTCGTCAGCGCCAAAAAGACACTCGGTGACGTGACTCTCGCCTTTTCGCCCCTCAAGGGGCAAAAGCAGGTGATCCCGGCCTCGGCGGTCACTTTCCGCCAGGTGGGCTTCGTGAACTTGAAGAACCCCGAAAATCCCGCCATGAAGGGACTCAACGCCGACCCCCTGCTGCCCGATTTGAAGGGAAGTGCCGAAAAGGGCCGGAATCTGCCCTTTTTCGTGGTGGTCGCCGTCCCGGCCGGGACGCCCGCCGGGATCTACGAGGGGGAGGGCCGGGTCCTTGCCGGAACGAAGGAATTGGGCAAGTTCGCCCTGAAGCTCCGGGTCTTCGACTTCGAGCTCCCCGCCACGCCCAACTTGCGGACCTATTTCTATATTCTGGCCCATCCCGCGTATAACGTGTGGGACAAGCGCTCCTATGCCGAAAAGGCGGAAAATTTCCACAAGCTCATCCAGGAGCACCGCATGACCGGGAATCAGGCGTTGTGGCTTCCCCAGCCCGCGTGGAAGATCGTGAACGGCGGCCTGGTCGTCACCGACTGGAGCAAGTTCGATGCTCAGGCGGAGCGGCGGATCCGGGTCTACGGCCAGCGCAATCTCCCCGTTCCCATCCTTTCCATGCGGGGCGACAACGACGGCTGGTTCGCCAAGGACAAAAAACTGCGGGACAAGCCGGGGAAGAGCCCCTTCGGCGATTTCAATCTGATCTCTCCCGAAGGACTCAAGTACGCGGGGCAGTATGCAAAACAGTTCTGCGCCCACGTGAAGGAAAAGTTCCCCGGGATCGACTTTTTCGCCTACATCTACGACGAGCCCCCGGCCAAGGTCCACGCGGACCTGAAAGTCCTCCTCGACTCGCTCCACGCGGCGGCTCCCGACTTGAAGATTCTCATTCCCAAGCTCGTTACCGACACCATCGGCTACGTCCACACCTTCTGCGTGCCCTTCGCTCCGGGGTACTACCACCCCGAGGAGCAGTCCGCCCACATGAAAAAAGGCGGCGACGTCTGGTACTACAACTGGACCGTGCGGATGAGCAGTCACGACTACATCCTCAACCGGCTCTACGCCTGGCGGATCTATACGGGGAAAGGCTCCGGCGGACTTCTCTGGTGCACCAACTGGACCTACAAGGACGTGAACCCCTGGACCGATTTCGAGCGGACCGGGTACAACTGCGGCGGGGCCACCATCTTCTACCCGCCCCGGAAGGCGGGGGAGGGGTGCATAAGCTCCCAGCGGGCCGCCATGATCCGCGAAAGCATCGACGACTTCGACTACATGCGGATTTTGGAAGATCTCATCGACAAGCGCTATCCCGGCGCGGGCCGGGTCCGGGTCATGGAGATCCTGAAATCCCTGATCCCCGTCCCGCCCTTCGAATATGTGAACGACCCCCATCTGCTCTACCGGGTCCGTCAGGAGCTGGCCGAGGAGATCGAGGCTTTCAAGAAGTTTCCCGCCGCGGTGGTCTCGACCCCTTCCTGCAACAGCAAGGTCGAGGTTTCCACCGTGAGATTCAGGGTCTTCGCCCCCGCCGGGACGAAGGTCGAGATCGACGGCAAAGCGGTCGGGACCGTGGGGAGCAAGGTTCTCGAAGTTCCCTTCACGCTGGGCAAGATCGGCATCAACAAGGTGCGCATCGTTCTCGCCTGCGGCGGAAAGAGCCGTACAGTGGAACGTACTTTCGAACTGGCCGCCGATCCCCGGCTTAAGGAGCTGGCCTCCCTCATCGAACGGGCCGGGCGGGAAAGCGCCGATGCGCGGGAGGCTTCCCTGCTCCTCGACCGGACGAAAGCGGGCAAGCCCTACACCGAAAAGGAACGGGCCCGCGCCGCCGAGCTGGCCGGGAACCTCAAGTACGCCCTCGTGAACAGGGCGCTGAAGGCGGACCGGACCTTCGTCAATCCGCTCGAAAAATTCTTCTTCGAGCGGGCGCGGCAGGTCTTCGGCTGGAAGCTCTTCGAACGCTCCGAATACTATCTCGGTCTGGCCGCCGAGGCCGCGCGGGCCGGGAAGATGGAAAACTTCAAGGTCAAAGTCACCCCCACGGTATTCAAGGACCATCCGGCACTTTGTTTCGACAACGGCCTCATCCGGGCGGTGATCCTCGAAACGGGGGGAACGCTCGTCTCCTTCCAGGTGGGCGGCACGGAAACTTTGGTTCCCGGCAATTTCAGCCGGATCCTGAGCCCCGAACGGCGGGCCGCGCAGAAGGTCACAAGCGACATGATAACTCAGCTGAGCGGCTACAACGGCTACACCGATGCGGGAGGCGGCGGCATCTGGCCCGTAGCCTTCACGGACTGGAACATCACGCTCCGCCAGCTTTCCCCCGACCGGGTCGCCATGACCTTTTCCGTGCCGCTTCCGGGGACGAGTTTCGTGCTGAAAAGGACCATGAGCATGAAGAGCGGTTCCCCCGATCTGGTCATGGACTATGAGATCGCCAACACCATGCGGCCCGACGCGGCCTCCGACGATCCCGAGCATATCCAGCTGGCCTGGCGGGGCCGTTTCGTGCCCGCCGTCGGCTCCGGGGCTCTGCCGCAGGCCGACGACACGCTGGTGATCCCCGTCAAGTACGACCGGGACAAGCTGGAACAGAGCTGTTTCGACCCGAAGAAGCCGGTCTTCTTCGAGCGCCGTTCCGTGCGGCTGAAGCAGCCTTTCATGGGCGTCTATGACGCCGTCCTGCACAAGGGGCTGGCGATCATCGGCGGCCCCGTGACCACTCATGCCTACGTGTGGTTCAGCTCCAAGGGCGACCACAAGGGGGGCAACAAGGTCTACACCCTCGAATTTCCCCGGAGCTTCTTCGGCAAGAAGTACGACGATGCCGAGCCCAACCGGCCGCTGACCGTTCCGCCCGGCAAGACGCTGAACTTCTCCGTCACGCTCCGGGGACTGGTGGACGTGAAGGATGCGGCCGATCTGATCCGGCAGGCCGGATTCTGAGCCGCGCTTCGGGCGAAAAAATGGGGCCGACGCTGAAATTTGCGTCGGCCCCGTTTTTTTTGACCGGAAAATTCAGCGGCGGGCGAAATCCGCCTTGACCGCTTCGCGGAAGGCCGGGTCGGTCATGAAGCGCAGGGCCTCGTGGGCCAGCGCGGCGGCGGCCCGCAGGGCGTTGTCGAAACCGTAGTCTTCCTTCGCGCAGGCGGCGAACTCCTTCGAGTGGGGCACGGGGACCGACGTGTCGGAAACGGCGAAGTAGGGATGGATCCCCGGCACGACCTGCGAGAAGTTGCCGAAATCCGAGGAGCCCCGGCCCGCCTTTTCGGGGATCTCCACCTCCACCCCCTGGGCCCGCATGCTCTCGGCGTAGTCCATGTTCATGGGGGTGTTGGGCTTCCGCGCCCGGTAGGCGGGGCGGAAGGGGGCGATCTCCGCCGTGGCCCCCGTCATCAGTTCCGCGCCTTTGACGATGTCGCGGAAGCGTTTTTCCAGCACGGGGCACCAGCTTTCGTCCGCCGAGCGCAGATAGAAGCGGCACCGGGCGTAGTCGGGGATCACGTTGGGCACCTCGCCGCCGTCGAGGATCACCCCGTGGATCCGGGCGTGTTCCGGGATGTACTGGCGGAAGGTGTTGACTCCCGTGAAGAGCAGATTCACCGCGTCGAGGGCGTTGATGCCTTTTTCAGGCGCGGCGGCCGCGTGGGCGGCCTTGCCGTGGAAGATCACTTCGAGCCCGCAGTTGGCCGTGGAGCCCGCGTCCGTGCAGTTGATGCCGGAAGGGTGCGCCATGATGGCGGCGTCCACGCCGTCCAGACAGCCCGCGGCGGCCATTTTGACCTTGCCGCCGCCGCCCTCTTCGGCGGGGGTCCCCAGCAGGATCACCTTGCCGGAAATGCCCTCTTCCTTCATGAGCTCCGCCGCGGCGATGAAGGCGGCGATGCCCGCCGTACAGATGAGGTTGTGGCCGCAGCCGTGGCCGATCTCGGGCAGCGCGTCGTATTCGGAAGCGATGGCGAAGACCGGGCCGCCGGAGCCTTGAGCGTACTCACAGCGGAATGCGGTCTCGATGCCGTAACAGGGAATCGTCACGGCGTACCCGCACTTTTCCAGCAGTTCCGCGGCGGTCTTCGAAGCGAAATGTTCGTGGTAGGCGGTTTCCGGATGGTTCCACAGCGCGTCCGAAAGGGTTCGCAGTTCGTTCCGGTGGGCGCCGATGTGTCTGACGATCTTGTCCAGCATTTTCCTTTTCCTCTGATAAGCTTTTGTTGAAACCTGCATACGTGAAAATATAACTCCGGAAGGTCCCTTTTTCAAGGGAGAAGACGTTTTTTTTCCGGGAACGCGAAAAATTTGAAAAATGGCCTTGACTTCTGCGAAAGCGGTGTTATATTATGGTTTGTAAGGTTATTTAACAAAGGATTTGCGGATGTCGGGCATGACACAGCGATCCGGCAAGCGCCGGGTGTTCGATCTGCTGCGGACCGAGGGGGGTATCTCCCGTGCGGCCCTGTCGCAGCGGTGCGGCCTGACCCGTCCCGCGGTTTCCGCCATCGTGGACGAACTGGTCCGGGAAGGACTGGTCGTCGAGGCGGGCCGCGGCGACTCCAACGGGGGCAAACGGCCCATATTGCTCCGGGTCGCTCCCGGCAGCCGCTGCGCCGTGGGCGTCGACCTGGGGGACGACTATCTGATCCGGGGCGTCCTGTGCGACTGCGCCTGCGCGGTCCTGAGCTCCGCCGAGCTGGAATACGTCAACAGTTACGAAAAGATCATCGAAGTCACCGCGAAACTCGTGAAAATGCTCATCGCCCGCGCCCCCGGTTCCCGTGTGGAAGGCGTGGGGGTGGCCCTTTCCGGCGTGGTGGACGTGGAAGCGAACGATCTGGCCGGTTCCAGCACACTGGACATTCCGCCCCGGTCGGGCTTCGCCGGGCAGCTGGAGAAGGCGGCGGGGGTCCCCGTGATCCTCGAACGCCGTCCCAATGCGGCGGCTCTGGCCGAAGCCCTCTTCGGCGCGGGGAAGCCCTACGAGAGCATCGTCTACCTGACCTCGGGCCGGGGCGTGGGGGCCGGGATCTTCATCGACGGCGGCATCTACCGGGGCCGCTCCGGAGCCGCGGGCGAGATCGGACTGCTCCGGCTCCCCGGCGGGGGGCGCGTGGAGGAGACCGCCCGGCCCAGCGCCGTGGCGGCGGCCTTTTCCCGCCTCAAGGGGCGGAAGTGCACCTTCGACGAATTCCTCGATGCCTGCACCCGGGGCGACCCCGATGCGGAAAATCTCGCCCGGCTCAACGCGGAGCAGATGGCCTTCGCCGCCGAGACGGCGGCCAACCTCTTCGATCCCGAAGCGATCATCCTCGGCGGGCGGGCGCTGGAGTTCGGCGACGCCTGGTTCGACTGCTTCAAAAAAACCTTCGAACACGACTCCGCTGCCCGCTCCGTCGGCGGCCGGATCGCCGTCGAACGTTCGCGTTTCGGCAGTTCCGGCGTGGCCGTGGGCGGCGCCCAGGTGGTGCTCGAAAGGTGCATCAAATAGGAAATGAACACTTCATCAACCGAAAAGAAAGGATTTTCAAGATGAGTGAGAACAAGAAAGCTCTCGACCTGACCATCATCGGAGCGGGCATGATCGTCAACGATCTGCTGCTGCCGGCGGCGCTCCAGATGCGCCGCGAAGGCGTCATCGGCCACATCACCGTGGTGGATATGCGCAGTTCAGCCGTCACCGCGCTGCGCGAAAGCGAGTCCCTGAAGCGGGCTTTCCCCGACCAGACCTTCGACACCTGTCCCGCTCCCGGCGAGCCCGACAGCAGCGATCCCGAACTTTACAAGAAGGTTCTGGCCAAGCAGAAACCTTATCAGATGGTCATCATCGCGCTGCCCGACCAGCTCCACTACACCGTGCTCAAGGGTGTCCTGCCCTTCAACCAGCATATCCTCTGCGTCAAGCCGCTGGTGCTTAAGTACGCGCAGGCCATGGAGATCGAAAAGGAAGCCCGCGAGCGGGGCTGCTTCGTGGGCATCGAGTACCACAAGCGCTTCGACCGCCGCAGCCTGCTCGCCCGGAAGAATTACCGGGAAGGGCGTTTCGGCGAGTTCTCTCTCGGCGAAGCCCGCCTCATCGAACCCTACTATTACCGGCACTCCAACTTCCAGAACTGGTTCACCTGCGAGAATACCGACCCCTTCGTCTACGTGGGCTGCCACTATGTGGATCTGGTCTGCTTCATCACGGGGCTGCGCCCGGTGCAGATCTCCGTTACCGGCCGGAAGGGCAAATTCCCCAACGGCAAGGAAGGCTACCTCTGGAGCAACGGCCGGGTGATCTTCGAGAACGGCGCCATCCTTTCCATCAACAACGGTCTGGGCTATCCCAACGAAGCGGGCGGCGGCAACGACCAGGGCCTCATCATGTACTTCGAGGGCGACGACCGTTCCGGACTGCTGGATCATGACGACCACTTCCGGGGCGTGGAACACTGCTACGCCGTGGGCGCCGACAAGGCCTTCTCCTACATCAATCCCGACTTCATCCGCGAAGTTCCCTACGCGGGTCCCGGCTTGAAGCCCATCGGTTACGGCATCGACTCCGTGGCCGCCACGCTGACCATGTCCAGGGACATCGAAGCACGGGTGGCCGCCGATCCCGCCAACGCGCCGGCGATCCGTCGGGCCGCCATCGCCGAAGCCAACGAAAAGGGCCTCATCGCCACGCCGGAAAACTCCAGCTACAACGAACTGGTGCAGGAGGCCGCGCGGCTTTCCATCCTCAACGGCGGCGACCTGGCCGTCATCGATTACTCCGGCGACCGTCCGACCGTCCGGCTCAAGAAGTAACAACCAACCAGCAACACAAAAGGAGAGTTGAAAAATGGCTGAATATTCCCTGACCCCCGTGAACGTCCCCAAGATCAAGACCAAATTCCGCAGCATCCAGACGGCGATCCCGGTCCCCGAGTCGCTGCCCTTCTTCGAGCGTCTGCGCAAGAGCGAGCCCCGTTCCATGAGCGGCCAGCCCCCGATCATCTGGCACTCCGCTCAGGACTGCCAGGTTTCCGACCGCTACGGCAACACCTGGATCGACTGGTCCAGCGGCGTGCTTATCACCAACTGCGGCCACGCCCATCCCCGGATCGAGAAGCGGCTCCGCGAGATGATCGACCAGCACCTGCTGGCCACCTACGTCTTCGTCCATGAGGACCGGGTCGAACTGACCGAAAAGCTTCAGTCCGTGGCTCCCGATCCCGACAACTACACGGTCTTCCTGCTTTCCACCGGCTCCGAAGCCACGGAAAACTGCATCAAGATGGCCAAGACCTACGCTCTCAAGAAGTACGGTCCGAAGCGCAAATACTTCATCTCCTTCACCGCCGCTTTCCACGGCCGGACCATGGGTTCCCAGCTGGCCGGCGGCAACCCCGGACAGAAGGAGTGGATTGTCGACGGCGACAAGACCTTCATCCAGGTGCCTTTCCCGGACGGGTTCCGCAATGAGCATCCCAGCTTCCAGCAGTTCCTCGACACCCTGAAGGCCCACAACGTCTCGCCCGAAGAGGTCGCGGGGGTCATGTCCGAGTCCTATCAGGGCGGCGGCCCCGACTTCCTGCCCGTGGATTACGCCCAGGAACTGGAAAAGTTCTGCCGCAAGTACGACATCGTGCTGGCCATGGACGAAGTCCAGGCCGGTTTCGGCCGCACCGGCAAGTTCTTCACCTTCCAGCACTACGGCATCAAGCCCGACCTGATCCCCTGCGGCAAGGGCGTCAGCTCCAGTCTGCCGCTGTCGGCGGTCATCGGCCGCCGGGACATCATGGACCTCTACGCTCCCGGTTCCATGACCTCCACCCACTCCGCTTCGCCCCTCTGCGTGGCGGCGGCGCTCGAGAACTTCAAGATCATCCAGGACGAGAAACTGGTGGAGCATGCCGCCGAAATGGGCAAGATCCTCCAGCCCGAAGTCACCCGCATCCAGCAGAAGTACGCCGACCGTCTGACCTGGTCCGGCGGCAAGGGCATGGTGGCGGGGATCCGCTGCACCAAGGGCAACAAGGAGCCCGATCCGGCGACTTCGCTCAAGATCAACCTCGAGTGTCTCTACCGCGGGCTGCTGATGTTCGCGCCCGTGGGCTTCGGCGGCGAATGCGTCAAGATCGCTCCGCCCCTCACCATGAAGGAGGATATGCTCCGCGAATCCATCGCCGTGCTCGAAGAAGCCTGCGACGCCGTCTTCGCCAAGTAAGTCCCGTGCGCCGGGGACCTTCCGGAACTTGATCCCCCTCGGTTGCGGAAGGCCCCTTTCATGATCTGGCGGACAGGGGGCGTAACGAAAACATCAAGGAGTTTATGATCCATATGATACAACGCAATGTCTCTTTGAAGAACATTATCGACGAGAGTGCAGTCAAACTGGAAAGCTGCTACCGTGAACTGCGCGCCGTGATGCCGGAATACTTCTTCACGGCCTTCTCGGAAAACGAGATCTGCGCCATGCTGCCCTTCCTGTCCCTGCTCAAACCCGACGGGATCCCCCTGCAGACGGAGATCGGACGCAAGATCTTCCGCTTCTATCTGCGGGCCGAGAACGGCAGTGTGCTTCAGGGCGCCGACGGCGGCAAGTTCGCCGAACTGCCCTTCACCGGGGCCGTCATCCACGAATCCTGCAAGCCTTTCACCCCGGCGGGAAACGGCCAGTTCCTGGTGGTGGAGTCCTTTACCGTGACCCCGCTGCCCAAAGAAGCCCCGGTCTTCACCTTCGCCGAGATCGCGAAGTACTTCACCGACCGGAGCGGGCAGGTGCCCGCGGGAGCCGAAGAGCTCTATCCCCGGCTGAACTGGGAACAGCTTTCGGACCTGACCGTGGACCGGCTGGCGGAACGGATCGAGATGACCCTCGAGATCCAGGGGGAATCCCGTGCCGCCGTCCGCATCGTGCCTCTGGGCGAAAACCGCTTCAAGATGCTGGTGGCCGCCCCCAACGCCTTCGCCGGGAGCAGCTACTTCACCCGGATCGTCGAGGAGTTCCGGCTGAGCAATTTCCACATCGAACGGGCCTACTGGCGGGAATTTTCCAAGGCCCTCCCGAAGGAGGATCTGGAACACGCCACCGTGGACTTCGGCAGCTTCTATTTCACGGGAGAGGCGGAAAAGACGGCCGAATTCGAACGCGCGGTCAAGGCCCTCTACTGGACCGCCGACGACGATCTGTTCTACCGGGAACTGACGGTCCGCCGCCGCTGGAACCCCGCGGACGTCAACTTTCTGCGGGCGGGCGCCGAGTTCATCCACAGCCAGTTCTCCTTCGTCGACCGGAGCGCCTACAACTACGAGGACATCGCCCGGTTCATCGTCCTCTACCCGGAGATCTGCGCGGAACTGCTGGAGCTCTTCCGCAGCCGCTTCTCCCCCGACCTGGACGGCAAGCTGGCCAATGAAGAGCCCCTCAGGGAGCGCATCGGCGCCATCAACAGCGGCGTCGCCGAAAGGGACAATCTGAGCCGCAACATCTTCCGCGCGCTGCTGAATTTCACCGACTCGATCCTCAAGACCAACTTCTTCGTCGTGGACAAGGGGGCGCTGGCCTTCCGGCTGGATCCCGCGTTCATGAAGTTCTACGAGGAGCTCTCGCCCGAGTACGCGAAGGCCTTCCCGGCGGACCGTCCTTACGGCGTCTTCTTCTTCTTCCGGCGCAACGCCGCCGGATTCCAGGTGCGGTTCTCCGAGATCGCCCGCGGCGGCTGGCGCACCGTCGTCCCCCGCATCGGCACCCACGATCTGGAACGGGGCGACTACTTTGAGGCCGCGCGGGACGAATTCTTCCGCGAAGTCTACGTCCTCGCCCACACCCAGCACAGCAAGAACAAGGACATCTTCGAGGGCGGGTCCAAGATGATCACGCTCCTCCGGACCGAAGGCACCGCCGACTGGCACTGCGAACTCTGGGAAGCTCAGAAGGCCGTCTTCGCCGCTTTCCTTTCCCTCATCAACTTCGATGCCGAAGGCTCCCTGCGCGACGCCCGGATCATCGACCGTCTCGGCGTCAGGGAGATCGTGGAGATCGGCCCCGACGAGAACATGTTCGACAACATGATCAGCTACATGGGGCGTCAGGGCATCCGCGCGGGCTACACCCTGGGCAGCGGCATCATTTCAGGCAAGCCCGAGAGCGGCATCAACCACAAGGAGTACGGCGTCACCAGCTTCGGCGTCCACGAGTATTTCCTGCGGACCATGAAGGAGCTCGAGATCGATCCCCGGAAAGACGACTTTTCGGTGAAGATCTCCGGCGGCCCCTTCGGCGACGTGGCGGGGAATCTGATGAAGCTCCTGCTCCGCAAGGAAAACGGGGCTTTCTGCTATCCCGCCATGCGGATCGTGGCCGTCACCGACGGTCCCGCCGCCCTGTTCGATCCCGACGGCATCGACCGGGACGAGCTGTCGAAACTGGTCCTCAAGGAGAATCTGGACAAGTTCGATCCCCGCCGTCTGCGGGGCGAAGGGGCTTTCATCATCTTCAGCGCGCCCTGCCGCGAGGGGGATGAGGAGTACTACCGTCAGGTGATCCGGAAAGAGGGCAAGTGCGTCGAGACCAAGCTGAGCCGCGACGATTTCATGCGGCTCTTCCAGAGCAACCTGCACCGTTACGCGGACATCTTCCTGCCCTGCGGCGGCCGGCCCTCCACGGTGAACATCGACAACTGGCGGCTTTTCGCCAACGGCGAGGGCCGGGGCTGCCGGGCCATCGTGGAAGGGGCCAACTCCTTCCTGACGCCTGCGGCCCGGATCGAGCTGCAGAAGTCCGGGATTTTGGACGTGAAGGACGCTTCCGCCAACAAGTGCGGCGTCATCACCTCCTCCTACGAGATCCTCTCGGGGCTCATGCTGGACGAGGAGGAGTTCCGGAGCGAAAAGGCCGTTCTGGTGCCTCAGGTCATGGAAAAGCTGGCCTTCAACGCCCGGCGCGAGGCCGAATGGCTCTTCGCCACCCGGAGCGTCACGGGCGAGTTCCTCACCGACCTCACCGACCGGCTCTCCCGGAGCATCAACGCCAAGAACGTGCAGATCGGCGAATATCTGGAGCGGCATCCCGAAGTCGTTTCCGACGAACTGCTCCTGGACCATCTGCCCGGGATCTTCCGGACCAAGTACCGTGACCGGCTGAAACGGCTCCCCGCGGAGTACCGCAAGGCCATCGCCTCGGTGGAACTGGCGGGAAGGATCATCTACAACTCCGCCAACGGTCTGGAAAACGAAATCGCTCTGGCCCTGAAGAAGTAGCTTTCTTCCTCAGAAAACACAGGGAGCGGAAAAACGGCGCGATGTCCGGTTTTCCGCTCCTTTTTTTCAAGTGGCGGGGAAACGTCGGGAGGCGACGCGGGCGTTCCTTTCCGGATCTCAATTTCCCGCATAAGACGCCTCGTTTGCTGAATGATGCGGAACAGCCCCGGCTCCTCCGTGACGGGGCATGTCGGCGCTGGTGCCGCTTAAAGTACACCCGTTCGCCGCATTTGTCAAGGCGAAAAGGGAATTTTTTCGCGGATCGCACCCTTGCGGATCCCTACGGGGCGTCTGCGGGCAAACCCCTTTTTTATGCGATAAATGTGAAAAAATGGTGAAAGAGCACTTGCATATTGCACGCAAGTGTGTTATATTATGAGAATTAACGGCATGGATCGACGGGAGATCCGGCGGCTTATGGTTCGAATCCTCTGGACCTAAGAGCGGCTCGGAAGTTCCGGTCGCTCTCCCCCGGCGGTAAAAACGTGGCTGTTCCGCCGTGAGAAAGCGGCCCTTTCCACAGGTCGTAACGTCATGATGCGCAGGGCACTTGTCAGGAATTTACGAAGTGTGCCCCGCCGTGTCGGAGAAAACGAAAACAAAGAGGTAAAGTCTTATGGTCAGAATCAGAATGAAGCGTACCGGCACCCGCAATGCGGCCTGCTTCCGCATCGTGGTCATGGATCAGCGTTCCAGCCGGGACGGCCGCGCGATCGAAGAGCTGGGTTACTACGATCCCGTCCGCAAGATCGAGAAGGTCGATCTGGAACGGGCCGACTACTGGGTCGGCGTGGGCGCTCAGGTCACCGAGACCGTCGCCGACATCATCGACCGCGCCCGGACGGGCAAGGTCCTCGCCGAACGGGTCCGCAAGGCGTCTCCGTCCAAGAAGGCCAAGGCCAAAGCCGAGGCTGAAGCCAAGGCCAAGGCCGAAGCCGAAGCCAAGGCCAAGGAAGAAGCTGCCGCTGCTCCGGCTGCCGAAGAGGCCAAAGCCTGATTTTTCGAGGTTGTCCGATCATGTTTGGAAAGTTGTTTGGATTCCTGTTCGGCAACAACGCCGCCGAATCTGCCCCCGCGAAAGCGGAGAAGCCGGCCGGCGTCGAATCCGGTGATCTGCAGGGATTCGTCGAATTCGTGGTGAAATCGCTGGTCGATCATCCGGAAGAGATGGAAATCATTCCGGAACAGACCGAAGATCATTGTGCGCTGCGGATCCGCTGCCACAAGGAAGACCGGGGCAAGATCATCGGCAAGCACGGCAAGACCATCATGGCCATCCGTGCCCTGGTGAGCGGCGCCGCCGGACGCCAGCACAAGCGGGTCTCGGTCGACGTGCTCGACTGAGAGGACTCCGGCCGTCTCGAGGGGTGAAGAAGTGAGGATCGACATTCTGACGCTTTTCCCCGAGATGTTTCCGGGACCTCTGGGGAGCAGCATCGACGGCAGGGCCCTGCGTTCGGGGCTGGTGGAGCTGAACACGGTGAACTACCGCGACTTCGCCGGTGACGAACGGGGGACCGTCGATGAGCGGCCCTACGGCGGCGGTCCGGGGATGCTGATGCTCCCCGAGGTGTTCACCGCTGCGGTGGAGAAGGTGAAAACTCCCGGAGCCGTCGTGGTGCTGACCTCGCCCCGAGGCGAGGTGCTCAGCCAGGCTCTGGCAGCGGAGCTGGCGACCTGCGGCCACCTGATCATCGCCGCCGGACATTACGAAGGCGTCGATGAAAGGGCCGTCGAAGAGGTGGTGGACCGCGAGGTTTCCATCGGGGACTACGTCCTGTCGAACGGGAATCTGGCGGCCATGGTCATCGCCGACACGGTGATCCGGCTGCTGCCCGGCGCGCTGGGCGACAGCGAGTCCGCGGAACAGGATTCTTTCGGCGACGGTCTGCTGGAGTTTCCCCAGTACACCCGGCCTCCGGTTTTCCGGGGCAGGGCGGTGCCGGAGATCCTGCTGAGCGGCGACCACGGCAAAATCAGAGAGTACAGGCGCGGTCTGAGCGAAGCCCTGACGAGGGAGCGGCGCCCGGACGTGTGGGAAAAATTCTTAACCAATGAGGGTATGAAATGAGTGTTCTTGACAAAATCCGCAAGGAACAGGTGAAGTCCGATATGACCGAGTTCAATATCGGCGACACGATCCGCATCTACGTGAAAATCATCGAAGGCGAAACTGAGCGAATCCAGCAGTTTCAGGGTACCGTCATCGCCAGGCGCGGTTCCGGTATCGAAGAGACCTTCACCGTCCGCCGGGTCCAGGCCGGGCAGGGCGTGGAGCGGGTCTTCCCGGTCAACTCCCCCCGCATCGACAAGATCGAAGTCGTCCGCCGGGGCCAGGTCCGCCGGGCCAAACTGTATTATCTCCGCGACAAAGTCGGCAAGGCCGCCCGTGTCAAGGAGCTGCGTACCCGCTGAATTTCAGGGTGCCGCCAGATGGCGCGTGTCAGACCGTTTCTGACTTGCGACGATGAACTCCTCCTCCGGGAACGCGAGCTCCGGCGGGAGGGGTTTGTTTTTATCGCCGGCGTCGATGAGGCGGGCCGGGGCCCGCTGGCCGGTCCCGTGGTGGCCGCCGCGGTGATCCTGCCCGAAGCGGAAAGACTGCCCGGAGTCTTCGACTCCAAGCAGCTTACGGACCGCAGGCGCCGGGAACTGCGCGACGAGATCCTCGCCATTGCCGCCGCGGGCGTCGGCATGGCCGATCCGGCCGAGATCGACGAACTGAATATCCTGAAGGCCACTCATCTGGCCATGCACCGGGCGGTGGCGGCGCTGGAAAAGGTGGAGTACGTTCTGGTGGACGGGCTCCCCGTTCCGGGGTTCCCGTGCCCCTGCGAGAACATGGTCAAGGGGGACGCCCGCTGCGCTTCCATCGCCGCCGCCAGCATCGTGGCCAAGGTCTGCCGGGACGAACTGATGGAAAAGGCCGATCTGGAGTTCCCCGGTTACGGGTTCGCTCTTCACAAGGGCTACGGGACCAGGGCCCATCTGGAGGCCCTGCGGAAGCTGGGCGTTTCGCCCATCCACCGCCGGAGCTTCGCCCCGGTCCGGGCGCTTCTGGGGGAATCGTGTGTGCAAATGGAGTTGTTTTGATGATCTGCAAGAGCAAATCGAGAGGAGAGCCCCGCGTTGTCACCGACGCGGGCTGCACTTTTTCCGGCGTCGCCCGTTGAAATTTCGTGCGGAAGGAACGCTCCTTCCGGCTTGTGTGCAATCACCGGAACATCCGTGAATATTATTGAAAGGCAGAGATGATCATGGAACTTGAAACGATCCGCCACAGTGCGGCGCATCTGATGGCCGCCGCCGTCAAGAAACTTTATCCCGACACCAAATTCGACATCGGTCCCGCCACCGAGAACGGATTCTACTACGACTTCGACATGGAGCACCGCCTCACCGTCGAAGACCTGGCCCAGATCGAAAAGGCCATGAAGAAAATGCTGGGCGGCAAGGTGAAGTTCGAGCGCTTCGAGACCACCCGCGACGAGGCGAAGAAGCTTCTCGAAGGACAGCCCTTCAAGCTGGAACGGCTGGCCGACATCCCCGAAGGTGAGCCCATCAGCTTCTACCGCAGCGGCGACTTCGTCGACCTCTGCCGGGGGCCCCATGTGGAAAGCTCCGCCGAGATCGGCGCCGTCAAACTCCTTTCCGTGGCCGGAAGCTACTTCCGCGGCGACGAGAAGAACAAGATGCTCCAGCGCATCTACGGGACCGCCTTCGCCACGCAGGAGGATCTCAAGGCCTACCTGACCCGCATCGAAGAGGCCGCCAAGCGCGACCACCGGAAGCTGGGGACCGAACTCGATCTTTTCGGCTTTTCCGAACAGGTGGGCCCCGGCCTCGTCCTGTGGCACCCCAAGGGCGCGCTGATCCGCCATCTGGTGGAAACGGCGTGGAAAGATGAGCACTACAAGAACGGCTACCAGCTGCTCTACACCCCCCACATCGGGCAGAGCATCCTGTGGGAAACCAGCGGCCACCTCGACTTCTATCACGACGGCATGTATTCTCCCATGCAGATCGACGAAAAGGACTACTACGCCAAACCCATGAACTGTCCTTTCCACATCGAGATCTACCGCTCGAAACTGCGTTCCTACCGGGAACTGCCGCTGCGCTGGGCGGAGCTGGGGACCGTCTACCGCTATGAAAAGTCCGGTTCGCTCCACGGCCTCATGCGGGTCCGGGGGTTCACTCAGGACGATGCCCACATCATCTGCACCCCGGAATCCATCGAGGACGAGATCGCCGAAGTGCTGCGGTTCAGCCTTTACATCAACCGCATGTTCGGATTCACCGACATCAAGCCCTATCTGGCCACCCGTCCCGCCAAGGCGGTGGGGGAACCGGAACGCTGGGCCAAGGCCATCGATTCGCTGGAAAAGGCCGTGGCCAAGGCCGGGCTGGAGTGCGAAGTGGACGAGGGCGGCGGCGCCTTCTACGGTCCCAAGATCGACCTGAAGATCAAGGACGCCATCGGCCGCGAGTGGCAGACCACCACCATCCAGTTCGACTTCAATCTGCCCGAACGGTTCGACATGACCTATATCGGGGCCGACGGCCAGAAGCACCGGCCCTACATGGTCCACCGGGCGTTGCTGGGCTCTCTGGAACGCTTCTTCGGGATCCTGGTGGAGCACTACGCCGGGGCCTTCCCGCTCTGGCTGGCGCCGGAGCAGGGGCGGATCCTGCCCGTTTCCGAAAAGCAGACCGCTCAGGCCTTCGCCCTGCGGGACGAGTTCCGCAAGCAGGGGTTCCGGGTCGAAGTGGACGACCAGTCCGCCGGCCTGGGGGCCAAGATCCGGGAGGCCCGTTCCGCCCGTCTGCCCTACATTTTCGTCCTGGGCGAAAAGGAGGCTGCGGAAGGCACTCTGGCCGTCCGCTCCCGCCGCGAAGGGGAGCTGGGCGGCATGAAAATCGCCGAAATCATCGAAAAGATGAAATATGAACTTGAAAATAAGGTGATTTAGTGCTATATTGTAAAGGTGCACTTGGTTCATGTGGCTGCCGCCGGTGGTCGGCGGCAGCTCGAATTTTCCCTTGAAAGGAGGGTGCTGCTATAGCTAAGTTGTTGAAAGGTAACGATCGGACCGTCCAGCTGACCAACGTTCTGCTGATCGGTGTCGATGGCGAACAGCTCGGTGTGGTTTCTTACGCGAAAGCCAAGGAGCTGGCCGCCGCCGCTGGACAGGATCTGGTGATGGTCGCCGAACGGGCTACCCCGCCCGTCGTGCGCATTATGAATTTCGGCAAACTTTGTTACGAGCAGAAGAAAAATCAGAAGGCTCAGCGTAAAGTCTCCGCCGCCCAAAAGGTCAAAGAGGTCAAGTTTCACATCAATATCGATCAGCACGATTACGAGACCAAGATCAAGCATGTGGTCGACTTCTTCGAAAAGGGATCCCGTGTCAAGGTTACCCTCGCCCTGCGGGGCCGCGAGATGGCCCATCAGGACATGGCCTACGAGCTGATGAGGCGGGTCACGGAAGACCTGCTGCCCATCGCCGAGCCCGACGGCAAGCCCAAGATGATGGGGCGGAACATTTCGGTGGGGTTCACCCCCCGGACGGGCGCGCCCAAAAAGAGCGCCGCGCCCGCCGAGACCGAGGAGAAAGCTGAGGAGAAGGCTTCGGAAGAAGCTGAAAAATAGGTCGTCCGACGCAGAGCTGCGTCGTCCAGCCGCGGCCGGTGAAGAGCATTGACCGGCCCGGCGTTACAGTCACACTCATAAGGAAAGGTGAAAACAATGCCCAAGCTCAAAACGAGAAAGTGTGCCGCCAAGCGGCTCAAGGAGACCGGGACCGGGAAGTTCCGGCATCACAAGGCGGGTGCCCGGCACCTGATGTCTTCCAAGAACGCCAAGCGTCGTCGTCGTCTGCGTCAGGACGGAGCCGTGTCTCCGGCCGAGAAGCGTCGTCTCAAGGCCGCGCTGCCTTACGGTCTGTAAGAGAGGAGGAAAAGGATCATGTCGAGAGTCACCTGTGCTGTTTCTTCCCGCAAGCGCCGCAAACGCGTCCTCGAACGGGCCAAAGGTTTCTACGGCAACTCGAGCAAGAATATCCGCACCGTCTACGATGCGGTGAACAAGGCCAAGAGCCATGCCTACGAAGGCCGCAAGCAGAAAAAACGTCAGTACCGTGCGCTGTGGATCGTCCGTATCAACGCCGCCTGCCGTGCCCTCAACGTCACCTACAGCCGATTTATGGACGGTCTGAAGAAAGCCGACATCACCCTGAACCGCAAGGTTCTGGCCGATCTGGCCGTGACCAACCCCGCCGAATTCAAGGCGCTGGTCGAAAAGGTCACTCAGGCCTGAACTCCGGAAGGCGCGCTCCGCGCGGATCTTTCCCGGCTCCGAAGGGCCGGGGAGCGGACTCGAGCGGGACGCGCCCGGTTGCTCTGCGCGAAAGAGCTCTCAACCTGACAGCTTGAAGTTGGTGTTTCAGACACTTGCCTTCAGGCTGTCTTTTCTTTATGATGGAATGATACAATGAATCCGGTGATCGAAAAAATCAATGCCGCCGTCAAGAGTGCGGCGGAAAAGTGCGCCGCCGCCGCAGCAGCAGCGGATATCGAGGCGGTGCGTATCGAATTTCTCGGCCGCAACGGTCTCTTCCCGGCTCTTTCGCGGGAAATGGGTTCCATCCCTGCGGAGCAGAGAAGGGAAACGGGGGCTGCCTTCAACGCCGGCCGTCAGCAGATCCAGCAGCTCATCGACGAGGGCGTTGCCCGGTTTGCCAAAGGCGGCGATGAGAGCGCCATCGACACCTCGCTGCCCGGCCGCCGCCGCCCCGTGGGCCGCAAGCATCCCGTCATGGAGATCGCCGACGAATGCGTGGCCATTTTCAGCCGCATGGGCTTCGTTCCCGTGTCCGGACCGGAAATGGAGGACATCTACCACAATTTCGACGCCCTGAACACCCCCGCGGATCATCCCTCCCGGGACGAACAGGACACCTTTTATTTCCCCGACGGCCGGATCCTGCGCTCCCAGACCTCTCCGGTCCAGATCCGGGTCATGGAGACCCACGAGCCCCCCGTGCGCATCGTCGCTCCCGGACGGGTCTTCCGCCGGGACACCCCCGATGCCACCCACGGCATGAACTTCCATCAGATCGAGGGCCTCTACATCGACCGTGACGTTTCCATGGCCGATCTGAAGAGCGTTCTGCTCACCTTTGCCCGCGAGATGTACGGCGAAAAGATCAACATCCGGCTCCGGCCCCACTTCTTCCCCTTCACCGAGCCCAGCGTGGAGTACGACTTCAGCTGCGTGGTCTGCGGCGGCAAAGGGTGCAATGTGTGCAAGAATTCGGGGTACATCGAGATCGCCGGCGCCGGCATGGTGGATCCCGCCGTGCTGAAGAATGTGGGCTACGACCCGGAAAAGTGGTCCGGTTTCGCCTTCGGGCTGGGCATCGAACGCCTGGCCATGCTCCGCTACCGGATCCCCGATCTGCGTTATCTTTACGAAAACGACGTCCGTTTTCTTGAACAGTTCTGAGGCGTCTGGAGGAAAGTTATGAATATCTCGAGAAAATGGCTCTCTGACTATATCGCACTCGACTGCTCCGACGAGGAGCTTTGCGCCCGGCTCACCGCCGCCGGGATCGAGGTGGAAGCCGTGGAATCCGGCTCCCCCGTCCCCGCCGGCGTGGTGGTCGCCCGGATCGAATCCCGTGAGCCCCATCCCGGTTCCGACCATCTGTCGGTGTGCAAGGTCTTCAACGGCACGGAAACGCTCCAGATCGTCTGCGGCGCGCCCAACTGCGACGCGGGGAAGATCGTTCCCCTGGCGACCATCGGCACCGTCTTCAAGACTTCCGAAGGGGAGTTCAAGATCAAGAAGTCGAAGCTCCGTGGCGTCGAGTCCTGCGGCATGATGTGCAGTGCGAAGGAGATCGGCGTGGGCGACGATGACTCGGGGCTGCTGATCCTCGATCCCTCGCTCAAACCGGGGACTCCCCTCTGCGACCTCTACCGCTCTGACACGAAGATCGAAGTCGAAGTCACCCCCAACCGGGCCGACTGGCTCTCCATGTTCGGCATCGCCCGCGACGTGGCCTGTCTGCTCCGGACCCCCGCGCACCTGCCCGGGATCACCGTGCCCGCCTGCGCCGTGCCCGCTCCGGGACTGGTGACGGTGGAGGCCCCCGACCTCTGCACCCGTTACATCGGCAGGACCCTCAAAAATGTCAAGGTGGGCCCTTCGCCCGCGTGGATGGTGGAGCGCCTCGAAGCCGTGGGGCTGCGTTCCATCAACAACGTGGTGGACATCACCAACTTCGTGCTCATGGAGCTGGGCCAGCCCCTGCACGCTTTCGATCTGAACAAGCTTTCCGGCCGCCGGGTGGTGGCCCGCCGGGCGAAACCGGGCGAGAAGATCGTCACCCTCGACGGCAGTGAACTGGAACTTTCGGAGGCCAATCTGGTCATCGCCGACGCCGAAAAGCCCATGGCTCTGGCCGGGATCATGGGCGGCGAATTTTCCGGCGTCAGCAATGACACCACCGAAGTCCTGCTCGAAAGCGCCTGTTTCAACTCCGCCAACATCCGGAACACCTCCCGGAAACTGGGCATCGCCAGCGATTCCAGCTACCGCTTCGAGCGGGGCGTGGACTACGACATGACCGCCGTGGCCTCGGACCGGGCGGTCCAGCTGCTCATCGAGCTTGCGGGAGCGGAACTTTCGAGCCAGACCGTGGACGTGACCGCGGGCCGCCCCGAAGAGAAGAAGATCCTCTGCAGCTTCGAGCGGATCCGCAAACTCATCGGCTGCGACGTCGCCGACGAGCGGATGGTGGAGATCTTCCGGGATCTGCGCCTCGACGTGGCCGACATCACGCCCGAAAGCTGCGTCGTCACCGCGCCGCTCTTCCGGCCCGACCTGGAGCGGGAGGCGGATCTGGCCGAAGAGGTGGCCCGGATCAACGGCCTCGACGCCGTGCCCATCATCCCCGTCCGGGCGGTGCGCTGCATCCCCGAAAGCGAGAACGACTACGACTGGCAGCGGGAGCTCCGGGAACTGGCCGTGGGGCTGGGCTTCTACGAGTGCATGCACTACAGCATCGTCAGCGTGAACTCCGCCCTCTCCGACCGCCGTTTCAAGGAAAGCGACCTCATTCGGCTGAAGAATCCCCTCAATCAGGAACAGCCCTGCATGCGCTGCGCGCTGCTGGGGGAAATGCTGGGCACCGTGGCCCGGAATTTCGCCCGCGGCAACCGGGACCTCTTCCTCTTCGAGCTGGACAAGGCCTTCTGCGCCAACGCCTCCCTCTTCCCCGAAGAGCGGTGGGAGATGCTTTTCGTCATGACCGGCCGCCGTCATCCGGAGCTCTACTCCGATGCGGGCCGGGCCTGCGTGGATTTCTTCGATCTCAAAGGCGTCTTCGAAAGTCTCTTCGAGGCTCTGAAGATCCGCAACTACCGCTTCGCCGAGTGCAAGGAAGCCACTTTCCGGGCCGGACACGCCCTTGAGGTGATCCTCGAGGGGAAGAGTGCGGGCGCCTTCGGCGAGATCGCGCCCGACCTCTGCTCCGGATTCCGGGCCACGGCTCCGGTTTTCGCCGGGCGCATCGACCCTGTGGCGCTCCGGACCGCAGCTTCGCGGATCAAGATCCAGTACAAGGAGCTGTGTGCCTTCCCGGCCATCGAACGGGATGTGGCCTGCGTCGCCCCCGCTTCGGCGAGCAACGCCGAGGTGCTGGAGTTCATCCGCCGTCTGCGGCTGCCCAACTTCGACCAGGTGAAGCTTTTCGACATCTTCGTCGACGACAAACTCCGGGCCGAGGGCAGGAAGAGCGTGGCCTACACCCTCACCTTCCGGAACAGCGAACGGACTCTGACCGACAACGAAGTCAACGCCGCCATGGACAAACTCCGTGCCCGGCTGGCTGCCGATCTCAAGTTCGAACTCAGGTAAAATCAAGAAGAGGAAAGGAAGAACATGATGGACAAGACTCCCGGAATCGTCTACGAGGGCAGACTCGATGCCAAGGGCATGAAATTCGCCGTGGTCTGCGGCCGCTTCAACAGCTTTTTCGTGGAACGGCTCCTCGAAGGGGCCATGGACACCATCGTCCGTCACGGCGGCAGCGCCGAAGACGTGAGCGTGGCCTACGTGCCCGGCTCCTACGAGATCCCCTTCGCCATCAAGAAGCTGCTGGAAAAGGGCGGCTTCGACGCCGTCATCGCCCTGGGCGTGGTGATCCAGGGCGCGACGCCCCATGCTTCCTACATCAACTCCGAAGTCTCCAAGTGTCTGGCCCAGCTGGGGCTGGAATTCGGGGTCCCCGTGACCTACGGCATGATCACCGCCGATGATCTGGATCAGGCCATCGAACGCAGCGGGACCAAGGTCGGCAACAAAGGCGTCGACGCCGCCGTCGCGGCCATCGAAATGGCCAATCTGACCCGGCTGATCGGCTGAGAGGAGCGCTCCATGACCACAGAGTCCAATCCCGAAGAATCCCCCCGCCCCGACAGCCGGCGTTTCGGCCGGGAGGCGGTGATGCAGTACCTTTTCAGCTGCGAGCTCAAGGAGGAGATGCCCAACGCCGCCTCCTTCGAGGCCTGCTACGAGCTGATCTGCAATGAAGAGAATCTTCAGAACAACCGCTTCGCCCGGAAGGCGAAAGAGTTCGCCGCGGAGCTCTACACCAAGGTGGAACTCAACCGGGAACGGATAGATGCATTGCTCATCCCCTGCTGCGAAGAGGGGTGGGGCTGGGATCGGATCTCCAAGGTCGACCGGAACATCATGCGCGTCGCCGTGGCCGAAATGCTCTTCTGCGACGACATCCCCGACGTGGTGAGCGTCAACGAGGCGGTGGAGATCGGCCGGGATTTTTCGGGCAGCGCCTCCGGCAGTTTCATCAACGGCGTCCTCAATCGGATCATGCGGGAGCTGCCGCCCCCCGATAAACGGAAGGTCTGACCGTGGACCGCACCCTTTTCACCGCACTCTCCGGGAAACGCATCCTGCGGCTGGACGGGGCCACCGGGACCGAGCTGGCCCGCCAGGGAATGCCTCCCGGCGTGTGCCCCGAAAAGTGGGTGACGGAACATCCCGCGGCCATCCACGCCGTTCAGAATTCCTACATCGATGCCGGGTCCGACATCGTCTACGCGCCCACCTTCGGCGCCAATCCCCGCAAGCTGGCCGAATTCGGCCTCGAAAAGGAGTGCCGGGAACTCAACGCCCGTCTGGTGCGCATCTGCCGGGATGGGGTGGGGGACCGGGCGATGGTCTTCGGCGACATGGCTCCCACGGGAGCGCTGGTGGAGCCCTTCGGCGAGTGTCCCTTCGACGAGAGCGTCGAAACCTACAAAGTTCAGGTCCGGGGGCTGCTGGAAGGCGGCGTGGACGGCTTCGCCATCGAGACCATGCTCGACCTTCAGGAGTGCCGTGCGGCGCTGATCGCCGTGCGCGAACTTTCTCCGGAGCTCCCCGTCATGGTGACCATGACCTTCGACGAAACGGGCCGGACCCTCACCGGGTGCGACCCCGTCAGCGCCCTGATCTGCCTTCAGGCTCTGGGGGCAGACGCCTTCGGCTGCAACTGTTCGGTGGGGCCCGAAGCGATGGCCAGGGTCATCGCCCGGCTCCGGCCCTATGCCCGGATCCCGCTGGTGGCGAAACCCAACGCCGGGCTCCCCCGTCTGGAAGGCGACAAGACCGTTTTCGATCTGGGGCCGGAGGAATTCGGCTCCGCCGCCGTGAAACTCGTCGACGCGGGCGCCTCGGTCGTCGGCGGCTGCTGCGGCACCACGCCTGCCCATATCGCCGAACTGAACCGATTGCTGGGGGACCGCCGGGCGGAAAAGCCTCGGGGGCTGGACGGCGTGGTCTCCTCGACGGCGGGATTCCGGAGGATCGCTCCGGGAGAGCCTTTCTCCGTCATCGGCGAAAGGATCAATCCCACCGGCAAGAAGGCCCTTCAGGCGGAACTCCGCGCCGGTTCGCTGGAACTGGTCCGCACCTTTGCCCGTGAACAGAGCGAGGCCGGGGCTTCGCTTCTGGACGTGAATTTCGGCCTTTCGGGCATCGACGAAGCGGACTTCATGCGCAGGTGTACGGCGGAACTGTCGGTCCTGCTCCCCGGTATGCCCCTTTCCATCGACACCACTTCGGCCGCCGTCGCCGAACGGGCGTTGCGGCTCTATCCGGGCCGGGCGCTCTTCAACTCCATCAGCGGCGAACGGCGCAAGCTGGAAGAGGTGCTGCCCATCGTCCGGCGTTACGGCGCGCTGCCCATCCTGCTGCCCCTCACCGACGCGGGGATCCCCGAAAAGGGGAGCGAGCGGATCAAGGTGCTGGATCAGCTCATCGCCGACGCCGGGGTGGACGATTACCTCGTGGACGCGCTGGTCATGACCGTGGGCGCCGATCTGAACGCCCCCCGCGCGGCCATGGAGGTGGTGGAATATGCCACCGGGGTCCTGCGCAAGGGGACCACCTGCGGACTTTCCAACGTGAGTTTCGGTCTGCCCGGCCGACCCGGCGTCAACGCGGCCTTTCTCTCTCTGGCGGCGGGCCGGGGGCTCACTTCGGCCATCGCCAACCCCTGTGCTCCCGGTTTCATGACCACCGTGGCCTCCACGGACGCCCTGCTGGGGCACGATCCCAAGTTCTCCCGGCTGACCGCATTGGCGGGAACGCCCGGCTCCGCCGGTGAAAAAAAGGCCGCCGCGCCTCCCGAAAAGAAGGAGCCGACCCTCTTCGACGCTGTGGTGAACGGCGAGGAGGAGACCGCGCTTGAACAGCTCAAAAAGCTTCTCGACTCCGGCATGGAGCCTTTGAAGATCGTGGACGATATCCTCATCCCCGCCATCAACGCGGTGGGAGAAAAGTTCGAGAAGAAGGAGTTTTTCCTGCCTCAGCTCATGTTCGGCGCTTCCGCCATGCGCAAGGCCATGGACCACCTGAAGCCCCTGCTGCTGAAGAGCCGGAGCGACCGTCCGGCGGGCCCGGTCTTCGTCGTGGCCACCGTGGAGGGCGACATCCACGATATCGGGAAGAACATCCTCACCTTGCTGCTGGAAAACTACGGCTTTTCCGTCATCGATCTGGGCAAGGACGTCCCCTGCGCCAAGGTCCTCGAGGCCGCCATCGAGCACAACGCCTCCTTCATCGGCCTGTCGGCGCTGATGACCACCACCATGCCCCGGATGCGCGAAATGGCCGCACTGCTCAAGGAAAATCACCTCGACATCCCCCTCTTCGTGGGGGGCGCCGCTGTGGATGCGGAGTTCGCCCGCTCCATCGGGGCCTGCTACGCTCCCGATGCCATGAGCTCCGTGCGGATGGCGCTGGGGATGGTGAAATGAAGTTCGCCCTCTGCCTCGGCGGGAACGAAGGCCCCGTGGAGGCCAATTTCGACCTCGTAGAAAAGGAGCTCCGCGCCGCAGGCGCGACGGAGATCCGCCGGAGCCGGATCCATGTGACAAAACCCGTGGACTGCGTACCGGGGACCCCGGATTTTCTCAACCAGGCCCTGACCGGCGAGTGGAGCGGAAAGGTGGAGAGCCTTTTCGAACTTCTTCAGGCGCTGGAGCGGCGGTGCGGCCGCCCGGAGATCCACTCCAGCCGGGAGTCGCGGCCCCTCGACTGCGACCTCATCCTCTGGGGCGAAGAGGTGATCTCCACGCCCCGTCTTCAGGTGCCTCACCCGCGGGCGTGTCGGCGGCTTTTTGTGCTGGAACCGCTGGCCGAGATCGCTCCCGGAATGCGCTTCATGCCCGAAGGGCTCACCGTGGCTCAGTGCCTGCAGAAGCTCCGGGCGTAAAAGGAAAGACTGTTGTCCCGCGCCCCCATGATGACGATGGTGTCGCCGGGGCGGCTCGCCTCGAGGATCGTCTTGCGGAGCTCCTCCCGGTCGCCTGCGAAGCTGTAGCGCTCCGGGGGGACGGGGCGGCTCCGCCAGTCGGCGATGACCTCTTCCGAAGTGGGCTTGAAGGAGGAGGTGCCTCCGGCGTAATAGGGGGGCAGCATGAAGAAGCGGTCCTCCGGGCGGAGAATGGACTCGAGCATCGCGAAAAGCTCGTCCCGGAAGAATCCCAGGGGGCCGAAGCCGTGGGGCTGGAAGACGGCGAAAAGCCGCCCGCGGGTCATCTCCCCCAAGGTGGTCAGGCACGAGCCGATCTTTTCGGGATTGTGGGCGTAGTCATCGTAAACGGGAACGCCCGATACTGAAAAACCCGCCAGATCGTTGCGGCGGCGGATCCCGTCGAACCGCTCCAGCGCCTTCAGGGCGGTCCCTTCCTCGAATCCCAGCATCTTCAGCATGGCGAAGACGGCCAGCGCGTTGGCGGCGGAGTGGGCCCCCGGCGCGGGCAGCGCGACGTCGAACTTCCCGTCGAAGACCGCATGGGGGGACAGGCGTCCGGAAGGATCTTCCTCGAGGCGGTAGGCCGAGACGCGGCAGTCGGAACCGGGGCGGTCGGAACGGTCGAAGACCTGCAGGTGCAAACCGGGGTTGTCCAGCAGGTCCCGGACGGCTTCCCAGACCTCTCGCTCCACCACGGCCCCCTTGCGGACGTGGTTCAGGAAGGCGGCGAAGACCTGGGCCAGCTCCTCCTTGCTGTAGTGGTCGGTCCCCATGTTGAGCAGAATGGCGTAGTCGGGGGCGTAGTTGACCAGGCTCTTGTCGCTTTCGTCCGCCTCGAAGACGAAGTACTTGCCCGCCCCGCGGTGGAAGTTGCCCACGGAGTTTTCGGAAACGAAGCGCTTGGAGACGGCCCCGTTGAGAAATCCCGGCTCGGCGCCGCAGTTGGCGAGAGCCTCGGCCATGTAGGCGGTGACGGTGCTCTTGCCGCAGCTTCCCGCCACGGCGATGCCGCAGAACTCCCCCGGACCGGAAAGAAGCTCCGCAAGAAGCGCGGAGCGGTGGAGCCGTTTTATGCCTTCCCCGGCCAGAAAATCGGGGTTGTCCTCTTCGATGGCGGTGGAGTAGACCAAGGCGTCGGGAACCCCTGCGGCGATATAGGAGCCGTCCTGAGGGAAGATGGAGATCCCCTGATTCTTCAGGGGAGTGAAGATGGCGGCGTTTTCGGCCTTGGCGGCGGCCCGGTCGCTGCCGGTGACCTTCATGCCCAGGGCGCGGCACCAGGCGGCCAGTCCGGACATGCCGATCCCTCCGATGCCGATGAAGTGCAGGTGTCTCATTTGCGGTTCCCTTTCGGTTGGATTCCCTATAATCTACCATATTTCGAGAAAAAATCAAGTTTGAGATTTGACTTTTCGGCCTTTCGGAGCTATAATAAGCGTCCGCAAGGGGAATGTCGATGGAAAATGTCAAGACATCCGGCCCGATCCGGTTCGCCGGAGAAAGCATCGCCGGGCTGGTCAGAAAGAACAACGAGGACAACTTCGTCATCGTCGCGGAACGGGACCGCCGTACCGCCCTCGCCGTCGTGGCCGACGGCGTGGGGGGGCACCGTCACGGCGAGATCGTCAGCAGCATCAGCTGCCGCGACCTGGCCCGTGCCTACGCCCGGACCGCCGACGCGGAACTCCTCGGCGAGGGGGCGGCGGAGCAGTTCCTGCGTGAAGAACTCCTCCGGATCAACCGCCGGGTTTTCGAGCTGAATCTCCGCGACCGCAATCCCTATCCCATGAGCAGCACCATCGTGGTCCTGCTGGTGCTGCCCGACGCGGCCGTCATGGCTTCGGCCGGGGACAGCCGGCTCTACGAAATCTCCCCCGGAGTCGGCGTCCGCCAGCTTTCCACCGACCATACGCTGGCCAACGATCCCCTCGTGCCCCGAGCTCTCGCCAGCGACACGGTCTGGGCGGCCCACACCATTTCCCGTGCCATCGGTCCCCGGAGCAATCTCCGGGTCGACGTGCGGAAATTCCCCCGCCGGGGGGATGAAAGGTATTTTCTCTGCTCCGACGGCGTCTACCACGACCTGGATCAGGAGAACATCGACAAGGTGCTTCTGAAGGCGGAATCTCCCCGGCAGACCCTGAACCGCATGTTCCGCGCCGTGCTGCTCCGCGGGGCTCACGACAACGTGACGGCGGTCAGCATTTTCCCCGCGTGAAGAGTTTCTTCAACTTGTTGAAGGCCCGCACGTACAGGGGCGGCTTGGCGTAGATCCGTTCGAAGAAGATCTTTTCGAGTTCGAGATTCCGCTGTCGGCTTTCCGGATGGCGCAGGACGGAGAACTCCTCGACGGGCATTTCCATCACCGCGTCGATGCGATCGTGCGAGGCGTCCCAGCCGATGTTGCTCACCAGATTGAGCGTGGGGAGGATGCAGAGCCCCCCGTTCTTGACGCAGGCGTAGAGCCATTGGAAATCCCAGGTGTCGAAGCCGGGGGCGTGGGTGTAGACCTTGCCGAAAAGTTCCAGCAGCCGCTTCCGCACCGCGGGAGAATCGAAGCGCTCCCGGATCTTCCCGGAGCGGCGGTACCGGGGGAAATCCTTCATGTCGTAGTCCATGAGGGCCCAGGAGCGCCGCCAGGCGGCCCACCCCCAGCAGCAGGGGAAGGAGATGAATTCGTAATCGTGCCGGGGCGGGGGCTCTTCCCTGACCAGCGCGGTGCCCGAGAGCATCATGATTTCCGGAGTGTCCCGGTAGCGCTCCAGCAGTTCGGCGGCGAAGCGGAAGAAGCCGGGGGAGGGGAGGCAGTCGTCCTCCAGGATGATCCCGGACTCCACCTGCGAAAAGAACCAGGTGATGGCCAGGGTCATGTGGCGGCCGCAGCCCAGGTTCGCGCTCTGGACCTTTTCCTCGATGCGGCACTCCCAGTCCACGGCCTCCCGGACGGCGGCACGGGCCTCCCGGCAGAGTTCTTCCTCGCCGGGGCGGTCGGCGCGGGGCCCGTCGCAGGCCAGAAAGAGCCGTTCCGGCCGGATCGCCCGGAGCGATTCCGCCACCCGGCGGGCGTTCCAGGGCCGGTTGAAGACCACGATCAGCACCGGGATGCGGGCAATGTCGTATTTTTCCGTCATCGTTTCGATTTTCCTCGTTCCGCCGGATAATTTACTCCGGGAAGGAAGTTTTGTCAAGGTTTTTTTGCAAAAAAACCCTCCCGACGGCTTTTCGGGGTCGAAAAAAAGAAAAAAGAGTGCTATATTAGTATCTTGCACAAGGGCTGAAAATGAAAAGCGGATTCGAAGAAAAGTTGGAAGCGTTTTGCGGCGAAGCGGAACTCAAGGCCGCCAAGCAGCTTCTCAAAAGGAATTGTCTCACCGGCGCATGGCACGATGAGGCAGGGCATCTTCATGGCGTCTTTCTGGAGGAACGGGGCGCGGTGGAGTGCACGGTGATCCCCGGAGACCCCGCCGTTTCCGACTGCTCCGGCTGCCGGGAACTGCAGGGCTTCGGCTGTTGCCGACACGGCGCGGCGCTGCTGATGTACTCGGGCCGTTTTCACCGGAGCGACTGCGCCGAAACGACGCCCGCCTACTGCGGCGGACTGCGCCGGGATCCGCTGAATGCCCTCAACGCCCTCGCCGCGAAGGGGCCGGCCGCCGAATTCTGGCTGGATTCCTTCCAGATCTCCCCCCACGTGCCCAGCCGCTGGGAAAACGCCCTGTTCCGGGGCCGGATCCGCAGCGGGGGCCGGGAGTACCTCGGCAACCTCACCAATCTGCGGCAGGTCTACTTCGAAAAATACCTTTCCTCCGCGGTCACGTGGGAAAGTTTTTCGCTTCAGGACCGGCAGATCATCGCCTTTCTGGCCCTCAACGCCGTCTCCGAAGCCGGAGCGCTTTCGCTTCCCGCGGAGCTGGTGGCGGAGTTCTTCCACAGTCTCATCGGCTACGACCGTTTCACCCGGAGCGGACATCCGGTGATCGTCAGGCGGGAGCCGGGGGAGCCGGTCCTGCTGATCAACCGCCGGAAGTGTTTTCCCGGACTCCGGATCTCCGGCGCGGTCATCCCCGCGGTCAACGCCCAGGTCATCGCCGGCCGTTCCGGCTGCTGGATCGGCCGCGAGGACGAATACTTCTTCGTGCCTGGGTGCTGCGAGATCGCCTATCTGCGCAGTTTCTTTTCGGCTCCGCCCCGCGAAGAGGACGATTCCGGTCTCGCCGCCTATCGGCGGCAGTTCCCCTTTCCCCTCGTCGACGTGAATTTCGCCGAACTGCCCCGGCTCCGGCCCCGGCTCTTTCTGGACGGCGCTCTCTCGCCCGAGACGGGCCTGCACCTTCAGCTGCGCTTCCTCTACACCCCCGACGACGGCCCCGGCGTCCTCTGCGTCCCGGAAAGCGGCGTGGTCCGGGGCTCCTTCCGGCGGGACCGGGAACGGGAACTGCGCATCGCCGACCGTTTTTCTCTCTTCGGCTTCACGGGCAATGCCGGGGAGCTTTTCCTAGCCGATCCTGAACACATAGGCGTTTTCTTCACCGATTTTCTGCCTCAGCTCCTCTCCGAAAAGGAGCCTCCCGTCCTGGGGCCGGGGCTGCTCCGGGGGACGGGGCGCAATTTCACCTGCCCGGTGGAGTTCCGCACGAGGCTCCTGGGCGTCACGCCCCGGTCGTGGCAGCTCAAGGGCCGTCTTTCGGCCGGGGACGCGGTGCTGGAGTGGAAGGAGTGTTTCGACACCGCCCTGCAGCATCGGCGCTTCCTCTTCGGTCCCGGCGGCAGACTGCTGGAAATTTCGTCTCCTTTGGGGGCGCTTTTCCGCTCGGCGGGGGTGCTCTTCACCGACGTGGACCCCGAAAACATGACCTTCGAACTGCCTTTCACCAACGGCTCCTGCTGCCGGGAGCTCTGCCGGGACCTGCCCGGCCTTCTGCCGCCCGAAGTGGCCGCCGGGCCCGCCGCCGGGCCCGCCCTGCGGAGCGGCCCCGGATTCGCTTTCACCGGTGAGCTCCGGAATTACCAGCAGCAGGGTGTGCAGTTTATGACCCACCTCGTCGACCGGAACTTCAACTGTCTTCTGGCCGACGAGATGGGATTGGGCAAGACCGTCCAGCTTCTGGCGCTGCTGAGTTCCCGGATGGAGGAGTCTTCTCCGCCCGCCCTCATCGTGGCTCCCGCCTCGCTGGTCACCAACTGGGAGCGGGAGTGCGGCCGTTTCGTCCCCGGTTTCAAGGTGGGGATCCCCGGCGTCCAGAAAAGAAAATCTTTCTGGGAACATTACCGGAAATACAACGTCATCGTCATTTCCTACACCCTGGCCCGGCTGGATGCGGAGTATCTCAAGAACTGCCGTTTCTCCTTCCTGATCCTAGACGAGGCCCAGCACATCAAGAATCCCGGTTCGACCAACGCCAAAAGCTGCAAGAGTTTCCGCGCCACGCACAAAATCGTCCTCACGGGGACGCCCCTCGAAAACACCTCCGCCGATCTGTGGAGCATTTTCGACTTCCTTCTGCCCGGCATGCTGGGGTCGCTGCCCGCCTTCCGGAAGCGCTACGCCGCCGTGGCCGAAGATGCGGAACTCCAGAACGAGCTCAAGATGCGCATTTCCCCCTTCAGCCTGCGCCGGACCAAGAGCGAGGTGGCGAAAGACCTGCCCGAGCGCTCCGAAAATACCATCTTCTGCGACTTCCCGCCCCGGCAGCGGGCGCTTTACGACGCCGTCCTCGAAGAGGGCCGCAGGGAGTTGGCGCAGGCGGGCGAGAACACCGCGCGGGCCGGGACCGTGATCTTCAGCGTGCTCCTGCGTCTGCGGCAGGTGTGCTGCCATCCGGAACTGCTTCCGGAGGGCCGGGGCAAAGGGGTGCCCTCGGTCAAGACCGAGCTCTTCATGGAGCTGGTCCAGCAGAATATGGACAGCGGCCACAAGATGCTGGCTTTCAGTCAGTTCACCTCGCTTCTCGCTCTGCTGAAGCCGGAACTGGACCGGGAAGGCATCGCCTACGAGTATCTGGACGGGGCCACCCCCTCCCGGCAGAAGCATGTGGACCGGTTCAACAACGACGGGGAGCTCCCCCTCTTTCTGCTGAGTCTGAAGGCGGGAGGCACGGGGCTGAACCTGGTTTCCGCCGATACGGTGCTGATCTACGACCCCTGGTGGAATCCCGCCGTGGAGCTTCAGGCCGCGGACCGGGTCCACCGCATCGGCCAGACCCGTCCGGTGAACATCTGCAAGCTGGTGGTGCGGGATTCCATCGAAGAGAAGATCCTCGCGCTCCAGGGCCGCAAGAAAGCCATCTTCGACGCGCTCATCACCGCGGAAAGCCCCGACGCCAAGCTGTCGGCGGCCGAACTGCGTTCACTTGTTTTCGAGGAGTAAGTACCGATGTTCAAAAAACTCTTTCTGCCCGTGGGCATGCTCATCGCCGTCGCCTTCGCCTTCGTTCTGCCTGAACCGGGGATCGCCTTCAAGGGGCTGAAGCTGGGCGGTCCGAAAATGAACGATCTGCTCATCGTTCTCATCTTTCTCGTCTGCGGCTGGCAGACCACCGCGGATCTGAAGATGGACCGGAAATTCGCCTGCGTCTTCACTTCGGGGGCTTTCATCACCCTCATTCTCGCGCCCTTTGCGGGCTGGGCCATCGCCCGTGCCTTCGCCCTCGATCCCTCCATCGCCGTCGGGCTCATGGTCATCGCCTCCATGCCTCCCACCCTTTCCAGCGGCGTGGTCATCACCGGGACCGCGGGCGGCAACACGCTTCTGGCCATGACCGTGACCATCGGCTACAGCTTCATCGGCGTCTTCATCCTCCCCTTGATCCTGCCTCTGATCATGCCCGCGGGGGCCGAGATCGACGTCCGGCCCCTGAAGATGCTCACCGATCTGGCGCTGCTGGTGATCCTGCCCGCCGTGGCCGGGGTGGGGCTCCGGCTCCTCACCCGGAAGAAGCTTCCTTCGTGGTGCGGCCACATCCCCAGTTTGTGCGTGATCCTGCTGGTGTGGGGGTTCTCTTCCGGAGCCCGTTCCACCATGCTGAAGTTCCCCGTCGCCACGCTCCTTGCCGCGGGCGCGGGCAGTCTCGTGCTGCACCTGGCCCTCATGGCGGCCATGTGGTACGGCAGCGCCCTCTTCAAGGCCGGGATCCCCGAGCGCAAGGCCATGCTCTTCACCGGAGCTTCGAAGACCCTCACCATCGCCCTGGCCACGCTGTCGATCCTGGACGCTTCCGGCGAGGCGGTGGTGCCCTGCATGGTCTTCTACTTCCTCCAGATGCTCATTGATTCCGCTCTGGCGGGGAAAATGGCGGCGACGGCGGAAAAAATGGCCCCGGCAGCGGAAAAATGAGGAAAAATTCCCCGGAACGGCGGAAAAATCGCTTGACAGAGCGGCTTTCCGGGGTTATATTATGAGAAGCGTTATTGCGGGAGGACTCTTTTTCTTCCGGCTTCCTTCGCCTTTCGACCCGATCATCTGAGGGGGAAGGGGAGTTCGAAGAGAGGGGGTTCCGCAGTGATTGCGATATCCGCCGTGCCTGTCCGGCTCCGGTCCAGTGCGAGGACCGTCGGGTTCGTCGGGGACGGGACTTTCACGGCGGCGTTTGTGAGGTGAAATTTTTGACAGGTAAAGGACAATGAAAACTTATCTGGCCAAAGTCGGAGAGATCAAGCCCGAACATATCTTGTTCGACGCCTCCGAAACTCCGGTCGGCCGTCTGGCGGTGGCTGTCGCCAACGCTCTGCGCGGCAAAGACAAACCCACGTATACCCCTCATATCGATACCGGCGCCTGCGTTATCGTGATCAACGCCTCCAAGGCGGTCTTCACCGGGCGCAAGGCCACCGAAAAGGTCTATGTGGATTACAGCGGCTACCGCAGCGGTCGCAAGGAAACTTCCGCCAAGGTGGTGTTCGAACAGACCCCCATCCGCGTCATCCGTGACGCCGTCTGGGGCATGATGCCTCACGGCCGTCTGGGTCGGGCTCAGTTCAGCAAATTGAAGGTCTATGCCGGTGCGGAGCATCCGCATGCCGCGCAGAACCCCCGTAAAGTCACCGTGGAGAAGTAACAAATGGCTGCCAACACCAATGAGATCCAGGCCACCGGTCGGCGCAAATGCGCCGTGGCCCGCGTCCGGCTTTCCGCCGGCAGCGGCAAGATCACCGTCAACGGCAAGGAGATGAGCGAGTATTTCCCCTCGGAGTCGCTTCAGGGATACATCAAGCAGGTCTTCGTCGTCAGCGACACCGCCGATAAGTTCGACGTGGCCGCCCGCATCGACGGCGGCGGCATCGCCGGTCAGGCCGGCGCCCTGCGTCACGGCATCGCCCGTGCCATCGTGATTTACAAGGAAGAGCTCCGTCCGGCCCTCAAGGCCGCCGGGATGATGACCCGCGACGCCCGCGTCAAGGAACGCAAGAAGTCCGGTCAGCCCGGAGCCCGTCGCCGGTTCCAGTTCTCCAAACGCTGAAGCGTTTGTCCGAACTTACGGAAAAGAGCCCGCCTTTTCGGCGGGCTTTTTGTTTTTGCGTAAATTCGCTTTTTTTGCTTTCCGGCGCTTGAATTTGATTTCTGTTTGTGCTATATTATCAATATAAGAGTACCAATGTTAATACCGAGGTGTTTCTCATGAGCGATGAAGTTGTTGGCGTGCAGAACAATGATGCTGCGGAATACAGTGCAAGCAAGATCACGGTCCTCGAGGGTCTGGAGGCGGTCCGCGTCCGTCCGGCCATGTACATCGGCGACACCGGGGAGCGGGGACTCCATCATCTGGTCTACGAAGTGGTGGACAACTCCATCGACGAGGCTCTGGCCGGATTCGCCCACAACGTCCAGGTGATCATCCGCCCCGACAACTCGATCTCCGTCGAGGATGACGGCCGGGGCATCCCCGTGGACATGCACGAGACCGAGCACAAGCCCGCCGTCGAGGTGGTGCTCACCGTTCTTCACGCGGGCGGCAAATTCGACCACAACTCCTACAAGGTTTCCGGCGGTCTCCACGGCGTGGGCGTTTCCTGCGTCAACGCCCTTTCGGATTGGATGAAGGTCCAGGTCTACCGGAACGGCAAGATCTACGAGATCGGCTTCGAACGGGGCATCACCACCGAACCCCTCAAGGAGATCGGGGAGACGACCAAGCGGGGCACCAAGGTGACCTTCAAGCCCGACGGCACCATCTTCCCCATGACCACCTACTCCCACGGGACCCTGATGAAGCGGCTCCGGGAGCTGGCCTATCTCAACTCCGGCGTCAAGATCACCCTCACCGACGAGCGGAACGAGGAGCAGGGCGGTTCGCCCCGGACCGACGTCTTCCACTACGAAGGGGGCATCCGGGAGTTCGTCAAGTCGCTCACCGAAAACCGGACTCTGGTCACGCCCGAGGTGATCTATTTCCACCGGGAACGCAACGGCATCGACGTGGAGGTGGCTTTCCAGTACACCAACGACACCTTCGAGAAGATCTACACCTACGCCAACAACATCAACACCATCGAAGGCGGCATGCACCTGACGGGGTTCCAGACCTCGCTCACCCGCACCATCGGCAAGTACGCCAAGGCGGAAATGAAGAACGACCTTTCCCTCGACGGCTCCGACGTCCGCGAAGGGCTTTTCGCCGTGGTCAGCGTCAAGGTGCCCGATCCCCAGTTCGAAGGCCAGACCAAGACCAAGCTGGGCAACTCCGAAGTCCGCGGCGTGGTGGAGTCGGTCATGAACGACGAGTTCGGGCTCTTCCTGGAGCAGAACCCCAACGTGGCCAAGGAGATCACCAACAACGTGATCCTGGCCGCCCGCGCCCGCGAGGCCGCCCGCAAGGCCCGCGAGACGGTCCGCAAGAGCCCCCTCGAAAACCAGGGGCTCCCCGGAAAACTTTCGGACTGCAACAGCCGGGATCCCCAGCTCTGCGAACTCTACATCGTCGAGGGAGACTCCGCCGGCGGCTCCGCCAAGAAGGGCCGGGACAGCAAGTATCAGGCGATCCTGCCCATCCGGGGCAAGCTCATCAACGTGGAAAAGGTCCGGCTGGACCGGGTGCTGGACAACAAGGAGGTCCAGTCTCTCATCTACGCCGTGGGCTGCGGCATCGGGGAAAACTTCGACGTGGCCAAGGCCCGCTATCACCGGGTGGTCATCATGACCGATGCCGATGTGGACGGTTCCCACATCAGGACGCTGCTCCTCACCTTCTTCTTCCGTCAGATGAAGCCTCTCATCGAGGCGGGGTACGTCTATATCGCCAAGCCCCCGCTCTTCAAGGTCACCCGGGGCAAGAAGGAGCGCTATATCGACACCGAGGACCAGCTCAACCGCTATTTGACCCAGCTGGGGCTCGAGGATCTGGAGTTCTTCGGAGCCGACGGCACCCCCATGGAAAAGGCCAAGGCCGAACAGCTCATCGAACTTTACAACCAGGGGGCGAAGATCACCGCCGGGCTGCGCCGGGGCGGCGGCTTCGAACCCGAGGAGTATTTCACCGCCATCACTCCCGAAGGCGTCTGCCCGCCCGCGCATCTGACCGTCCGTCAGGCGGACGGCATCTCCCGCAGCTGTTTCGTCTACAGCGACGAAGAGCTGAACACCCTCGTCGCCGAGGCCGAGCGGGAGCTGGACGAGACGCTGCCGCCTCTGCCGCAGGAGGCGACCGAGGCGGACATCGAAATGCGCCGTCAGGAGATCAAGCGGCGTATCGACATCACCCACATCTTCGAAGCCGCCGAGTGCACCAAGTTCACGCAGGAGCTGGCCGCTTTCGGCCTCAAGCCCGCCGATCTGTACAGCGAGGGCGACGAAGTGCTCTTCAAGGCCGGGAGCGAAGAGGTGCACTCTCTGGCGGGCTTCTTCACCGCCGTCCGCCGCAGCGGCCAGTCCAGCGGCGGCGTCCGGATCCAGCGCTACAAAGGTCTCGGTGAAATGAACTCCACCCAGCTCTGGGAAACCACCATGGACCCCGAGCGCCGGACCATGATCAAGGTGACCATGGAAGACGCCATCGAAGCCGACCGGATCTTCAATCTGCTCATGGGCGATGTCGTCGAACCGCGGCGCGAATACATCGAAAAGCATGCCGCCAACGTCAAGGACCTCGACATTTAACGCACCGAAACACAAGGGAAAAGGAGAATCACTCATGGCTGACAAGGAAATGCCGGCAGTTCCGGCCATCGACAAGGACAAAGCGCTCCAGATTGCCATCAATCAGATCGAAAAGGAGTTCGGCAAGGGCTCCATCATGCGTTTGGGGGCCGAGGCCGCCGTGGCCGACGTGCCCGTTTTCAGTACCGGTTCCCTCGCTCTGGATATCGCCCTGGGCATCGGCGGACTTCCCGCCGGGAGGATCGTGGAGATCTACGGGCCAGAGTCCAGCGGCAAGACCACGCTGTGTCTCCACGTCATCGCCAACGCGCAGGCCAAGGGCGGCCGCTGCGCCATCATCGACGCCGAACACGCCATCGATCCTTCGTACGCCCGCAAGATCGGCGTGGATATCGACAATCTGCTGATCTCCCAGCCGGACTGCGGCGAGGACGCCCTCAACATCGTGGATATGCTGGTGCGGAGCAACGCCGTGGACGTGCTGGTGGTGGACTCCGTGGCGGCGCTGGTGCCCCGTGCCGAGATCGAAGGCCAGATGGGGGACTCCCACGTGGGGCTGCAGGCCCGGCTCATGTCCCAGGCGCTGCGGAAACTTACCGGCGCGGCCAGCAAGGGCCGCAGCTGCGTGATCTTCACCAACCAGATCCGCGAGAAGATCGGCGTCATGTACGGCAATCCCGAGACCACGCCGGGGGGCAACGCCCTGAAGTTCTACGCGTCGATCCGCATGGATATCCGCAAGACCCAGCAGATCAAGGTGGGCGACGCGGTGGTGGGCAACCGGGCCAAGGTCAAGGTGGTCAAGAACAAGATGGCGCCGCCCTTCCGCGTGGCCGAATTCGACATCATGTACAACGAAGGCATCTCCCGCATCGGCTCCATCCTCGATGTGGCCACCGATATGGGATTTCTGGAAAAACGCGGCTCCTGGTTCAGCTTCGAAGGCGAACAGCTGGGGCAGGGGCGGGACCAGACCAAGGCCCTGCTGGCGGCCAATCCGGAACTGTGTCAGAAACTCCAGGACCGGATCATGGAAAAGCTCAAGAGCAATCCCGGCGCCGGAGCCAAGGTCGACGCTTCGGAGTGATCCCTGAAGGAGGTTTCCCGTGTTCCGCGCATTCGGACGCTCCATTCTGCTCTGCGCGGCTGCGCTCACCTGCGGCGCGGTGGCGGCGGAGTCCGGAACTTTGCCGAAGGGGGGCGAATCGGCCCTTTTTTCCGGCCTGACCGCCCTGAAAACGGAGCCGGGAGCTCTGCTCGACGCCGCCCGCAGGGCCCTCGTCGCCGGGAATGTCCCCCGTGCGGAGCGTTGCCTCGCCCTTTTCCGGCGGGAGTTCCCCGGCCGTTCCCCCGGACTGCTGCCCTTCTGGATCGGCCTCGCCGCCAATCGGAGCGAGGAGGCGTGGGCTTACCTGCGTTCCGTTGCGGAAAAGGGGCAGGGCGAGGAGCGCTTCGAGGCGCTCTCCCTGCTGGCGGGCAGGGCCTTCGACGAAAAACGGTATTTCGTCGCCTCCGCCCTTTTCGGATCGTTGGATAAGAAGGAGGTACCCGCCCCGTGGCGGCTCCGCGGCCGGACCGGCCGGATCTGTTGTCTCATGAATTCCGGGGCCGTCGGCGAGGCGGAACAGCTGGTGAACAAGGCGGCCGCCGAATTTCCCGGCGAAGCGCGGCTCTGGGAGAAATACACCGTCTGGCTCTACGGCCGGTCCGGTCAGGGCCGGGCCGGAGATCTTGCCCTCTACTGGGCGCGGGTCGGGAAAAATCACCCGCCCCATCCCGATCCTCTGCTGTTCGAAGGGCTGAGCGCCGGCGGCGCCGCCGCGGTGAAGAAGAGGATGTTCGCCGAGGGCGAAAGGCTGTTTGCCGATGCCTGGAAGTTCGCTTCGAACGACGGGGAGCGGCGGAACTGTCTCGAATCCCTGGCGGAGCTGCAGAAGGACCATTTCCCCCGGCGCGCCCTCCGGACGACCGACTTTTTCCTGAGATTCTACAAGGATGAACCCGGACGGAGCAACATGCGGCTGGTGCGGGGCGAGGCGCTCAACAGGATCGGAGAGCATCGGCAGGCGCTTCAAGTTCTCTACGAGGTGCTGAACAGCGGGAATCTTTCCCCGATGATCCGGGCCCGGGCCGCCCTGCAGGGGGCCTTTGCCGCGGAAAAGATTTCCAATCCGAGTCTGGCGCGGGAGCTGTACAATTCGGCCATTCGCCGGCTCGATCCCCGGAGACCCGAGGCCGGGCAGGCGAAGATGCAGCTGTTGGAGTTCTATTTGCGGACGGGAGAGTTCGACTCTGCCGCCGTGCTGGGGGAGGAGCTTTCCGGGCTCCCCGGCGTGGATCCGGAACGGCTGAGTCTGTGCCGTCTGCAGGCGCTGTCCAAACTGGAACGCTACTCCGCCGCCGCAACCGAGGCGGCGAAGCTGGCCCGTTCCAAAACGCCCGCCCTGGCTGCCGAGGGCGCCTGGCAGCTGGCCCGGCTGACGGAACTTCAGGAACGAGCGAAGGAAGCTCGCAGTCTCTACCTCGAATTTTCCCGGAAATTCCCCGGCGATCCCCGTGCTCCCGATGCGCTGCTGGCCGCGGCGGGGATCGCCCTCCGCAACCGGGATTTCGCTTCCGCCGCGGCGGAATTCGGCTCGTTCGCCCAAAAGAATCCCAAGCGGAGCGACCTGAGGAAAGCCCTGTGGGCGGCCATTTACGCCCTGCTCCGGCAGGGGGGGGGGCCCCAGGAGCGCCAGGCTTCGCAGCTGCTGGAACGGCTGAAAAAGGAGTTCCCCGGAAGCCGGGAGTACGAGCTGGGACTCATGGAGCTCGTCCGCTACCGCTTCGACCGGGCCGTGCACAGCACACCTCCGCAAGACCGGGCCGAGTACGGCCGGGCCCTCGAACTGCTGGAGCCTTTCCTCAAGGACCGTCCGAAAAGTCCGGAGGTCCCCCAGGCCCTGCTGCTGGCGCTGAAGATCTCCGACAAAACCGGCAAACACACCGGAACGCTCGAGTATGCGGACCGGATCCTCAACAAGTTTCCCAGTTCCGGCGAGGCCGTGGACGCCGCCTTCTTCGCCGGCAGCTCCTGCTTCCGGAACGGCGATTACGTTCGGGCCCTCAAGTATTACGAGCGGGCCCGCGAATTGGGCGGAGGCGGCCTCGTTTCGCAGGTGGCCGCCGGAGAGGCCGCCGACTGTCATCTGCAGCTGCGCAAACCCGAGGATCTCGAAGCCGCCCGGAAGATCTACCGGGAGCTGGCCGACAAGAGCGAAAACCCCGCCATGCGGGCTCAGGCCCTCTTCAAGCTCGGTCTGGCCTGCGAATACGCCAAAATGAACCGGAAGGCCATCGACGCCTACGAAGAACTGCTCAAGCTGGGGGGCGATTCCCCGGAAGCGCGTCGGAGCGCCGGGATCGGCGACTGGTGCGCACGGGCCGCCCGCAACGCGCTCCGGATCATCCTGAGTACACGGGATATGCCTGAAGGCAACCAGCGGGCCTACACGATCCACGATCTCTATTCCAAGCTCGGTCTGCCGGGAAGTGACGAAGAAATCAGTCGCTATCGTGCTGAACTCGATAAGATTTACGACCCGCTCGATATGGCGGGCAACTCAGGGAGAAACAGATGAAATATTGGGAGATTTTAACCAGTTCCGGTCCCGTCATGTGGATCATCGTCGGGGTCTTCGCTCTTGCCATGATCCTCTTTCTGACGAAGGTCATGCAGTTCCACCGGGATGAGATCAATATCCCCGAATTGCTCAAAGGACTGCGGAACACTTTGCAGCGCAACGCGTTCGTTGAGGCTCTGAGCCTCTGCGACAACACCCCCGGCCCCACGGCCAAACTGCTGGGCGCGGCCATCCTCGCCCACCAGAACGGCGATGACCTCCGCATGGCCATGGACGAGGTCGCCATAGCCGAGATCCCCCGGCTGGAGCGGTTCATCCGTTTCATCGGATCCCTCGGCTTCATTCTGCCCCTTCTGGGCTTCCTGGGAACCGTGTACAGTATGACCGACGCCTTCGGAACAGCCTCCAGAATGAGCTCCGGCCTGCCTGTCGCCATGAAAAATGCCATCAACAACACAGCGGCGGGGCTCACCTTTGCGGTCATCTGCTATCTGGCCCACAATTATCTGGCCGCCAGATTGGATGCCATTTTGCTGGATATGGAAAAGGCCTCCATGGAGATCATCTCCTTTTTCGACCGGCGGTCCCCCGCGGAGCAGGGAAAATGATTCTTCGGAACCAACGGAAACTGGGGATCAGGCGCTACACCTCCAAGGTGCGGATGTACACCGGGTGGCCCCCCATAATCGCCCTGGTGGACATCTTCTTCCTTCTGCTGTGGTTTTGGGTCCAGTTCAGTTCTTCCGTCCGGCTGGCGGGGATCCAGGTGGAACTGCCCCGGGTCAAGGCTTCCTCCATCGCGGTCATCGATCAGTTTGTGATCTCCATCATGCCGGCAGGCGTCGGCGGGAAGTTCCGGATCCTTTTTCAGAATCAGGAGGTGGACCTCGAAGAACTTCAGAGGAGACTGGCGGAACTGACCCAGAAACTGGGGGACCTCTCCCGGGAACCCGCTCCCGTGGTGGCCATACTCGCCGACCGGCACGTTCCCTACGAACTGGTATCCGAGGTGCTGGCCAGGGTGGGCAATACGGGGCTCAACTGTTTTCTCCCGGTCATGCCTCCCAAGGCGCAGCCGGAACGGAGGTTCGAAAAGTGACGAATCTGCTGAAAAGCGGTTCCGACCGGGCGATCTGGATCAAGAGCGTCCTCATCGTCGGCGCCATCGCCGCGCTGCTGCTCTGGGGAACCCGCCATGTGGCCCCGGCTGCGCCCAGGACGAGTTCCTCCGACGTCCGGGTGTTTCTGCTGACTTCCACTGGGGGGGCGGAACGGGCCTTCCTGGAGCGTTGGGCGAAACTGAACGACCCCGGCAGGATCTTCGGCTACCGCTCTTCGGGGGCCTTCGCGGCGGAACTCTTTCCCGGCAAAGGCAAGGAGGCTGAGCCTCCGGTTTTTTCCCACCGGCCCGCTTCGGCCTTCACGCCGGAACTGACGGTCCCGGCGTATCCCGTTCCCCGGACGGGGGTGAGAACTGCGTTTTCGCCCGTGCCGCTGCCCGTGCTTGCCGGGCATGAGATGAAGAAGCTCCCCCTCGCCGAAGGAGCGGTCGTTTACGACGAAACGGGCCAAGTCCGGCTCTCCTTGACCGGACTCAAGGGAAACACGCTCCACGGCCCCCTGATGGTCCGGGCCGAGAGGACCATCGGCGGGACCGAGTTCCGGGTCGTCGGACCTTCCGGCAACGATGAATTCGACCGGAGCGCGCTGGAGGAACTGGGGCGGCGCGTCCGTCAGGGGGGATCCTTCGCCGGGATCCTGACGGTCTGGGGCGGCGGAAAGGAGACCAGATGATCGAGCTGAGCGTCAGTGACTTTTTCAGCCTTGTTCTGCTGTTGTCGACCTCGTGGATCGCCTATCTGGCCCTGAGGCTCCAGTACCGCAGCAGTTCCCGCGAGTGGCATCTTTCCAGCCGGCAGCTTTTCGAGTGCGACAACTGTCACCTTTCCTTCGTGCCGGACGAGCCCGTGACCATTTGCCGCTGTCCGCGGTGCAACGCCTACTGTATAAAAAGGAGCCGGAGACGCAGATGAAAAAATTCCCGAACCTCTTTCTGGCCGGAGTTGCGCTGGCTTTGTTCTGCGGCGGCTGTTCCTCCTTTTCCCTGCTGCCTTCCGGGACTCCGCCCGCGGGGCCCATCGTGGAAAATCCCACGCCGCAGAAGCTGACCCGGAGCGAGATCGAACTGGCGCTGGGCACCCGGCTGGCCGCCAGCGCCATGCAGTATTTCCCCGGATCCCCCGTGGCGGTGGAGGCCGACGCCGCTGCCATGCCCTTCGCCAAAGCCGCCGTGGCCGAGGCGGGCCGGATCTGCGGCGTCCGGCTGGAACTGGCCGCCGCCGCCGTCCTGAACGGGAAGAAAAAAGGGGACAAACTGGAGTTCGAACTCTTCCACTTCAACGCCTCGCTGTGGAAATGCTCTTTCGAACTGAAAAAGTGAAAGCCTTGCGAGTATGCCCGAAAAACTGAAAATATACTTCGCCGGTTCCGGCCGGATCGCCCTGCCGGTGTTGACCGCCCTGAGCCAAGCTTCCGGGATCGAACTCGTCGGCGTGGGCACTCAGCCTGACCGCCCCGTGGGCCGGAAACGGCTCCTTTCGCCCACTCCCGTGGGGGAACTGGCCGCCGGATTGGGGTGTGTACTCCACAAGCTCCCCGACATCAACGCTCCGGAAGCGCTGGCGGCCATTCGGGCCTGTGCTCCCCGGATGATCGTGGTCCTTTCCTTCGGCCAGCTGCTGAAGCAGCCCGTGCTGGAACTGCCGGAGCTGGGGTGCGTCAACATCCACGGTTCCCTGCTGCCCCGGTGGCGGGGAGCTTCTCCGGTCCAGCAGGTGCTCCTGCACCGGGAAAAGGAGACCGGCGTCTGCTTCATGCGGATGGAGCGGGGACTGGATTCCGGCCCCGTCTTCCGGACCCTTGCCATGCCGATCCCGGAAAACTGCGGCGCGGACGCTCTGGAAATGGCTCTGGGCCGTCTCGCCGCACAGGCGGCGGAAGAAACGCTCCTCGACATCGCCTCGGGGAAGCTTCAGGCCCGGCCCCAGCCGACCGAAGGCGTCACCGTCTGCCGCAAGATCACCCGCGCCGACGGGGCGGTGCGGTGGGAATTCCCGGCAGAGCGTATCGAAGCCATGAGCCGGGCTTTCGAAAATTGGCCGGGAGCCTTTTTCGATGTGAAGTGCGGCGGCGCCGTGTGCCGGGTGACCATCGGCCGCGCCGCCGTCAGGAACGACCTTTCCGGCACGCCGGGGAGCCGTCTCGCGCCCGATGACCGCAAGCGCCTGATCGTGGCCTGCGGCGAAGGGGCCCTCGAGCTGCTCGAAGTGACCCCCGCCGGACGCAACCCCATGCCCGTCGCGGCTTTCCTCAACGGATTCCGCGGGGCCGAACTGGAATTTTTGCCCGGGAGTCTCCCGGAAAACAAGACCCTTTAACGAACGGAAAAAAGGAATGAAAGTCAACGAAGTCAAAGAGATCATTCTCAACTGCGAGAAGCTGGAGCGGCGCTTCGTCATGCTCCGGAACGGCCGCATCGAGGCCTATGAGATCGAACGTGACGACAAGACGCCCAAGGTGGGAGACATCTACCTCGGGCGCATCGTCAATCTGGACTCCATGCTGCAGGCGGCCTTCGTGGATATCGGCGCTCAGAAGAACGCCTTTCTCCACTACCACGACATGCTGCCGGGGAACAGCGGGCTCATCGAGCAGTACCGCATGGAAAACGAGGGCGAGCAGGCGCCCGCTCAGGGCGAGACGCTCAGCGTCAAGCGGCGGAAACGTCAGGCGGGCAGCACCCGGAGCGCCACGGAATCCGAACGGCGGAACAGGCGTATTTCCGCAAGCGACATCCCCAACATCTTCAAGCCCGGCACCGAGATACTGGTCCAGGTGGTCAAGGCGCCCATCAGCACCAAGGGGGCGCGGGTGACCACCGACATTTCCATTCCCGGCCGCTTTCTGGTGCTCATGCCCTACTGCGAACATCTGGGGCTTTCGACCCGGATCGAGGGCGGCGCCGAACGGGAACGGCTGAGGAAGGTTTTGGCCGAGCTGGAACTGCCCGAAGGCATGGGGCTCATCTGCCGCACCGTGGGCGCGGGCCGGAAGGCCGGTTTCTTCAAGAACGATCTGGACATCCTGCTCCACTACTGGTACGATATCGAAAAGGCCATGGAGTCCGCCAAGGCGCCTTCGCTCCTTTTCACCGAACCCAATCTGATCGAACGGTCGGTGCGGGATTTCCTCACCGAGGATTTTTCCGGCGTCGTCGTCGATGACAAGGACGCCTACAAGGAGATCCTGAGCACCCTGAAACGCATCGGCGGCCGGAAGATGGCGGGGAAGGTCCACTTCTACAACTCGGCCACTCCCGTCTTCGACTACTACAAGATCAACGACCAGCTCAAGGAGGTCTTCCAGCGGGAGCTCCATCTGCCCGGCGGCGGAGCCATCGTCATCGACGAGACCGAGGCCATGATCGCCATCGACGTGAACTCGGGACACGGCAGGAAAGGCGCCGCCGACCAGCCGGATTTCATCCTCAAGACCAACCTGGAGGCCGCCGAGGAGATCGCCCGGCAGCTCCGGCTCCGGGATATCGGAGGGCTGGTGGTCATCGACTTCATCGACATGCGCTCCCAGAAGGACCGGGACGAGGTCTACAAGACCATGAAGAAACTGGTCAAGGACGACCGGGCCAAGACCAAACTGCTCCCCGTGAGCAAGCTGGGGCTGATGGAAATGACCCGGCAGCGGGAGCACGAGAGCATCCTGGACCAGGTCTTCAACCCCTGTCCCTACTGCGGCGGCACGGGGCTGGTGAAATCGGCCCTGACCATGAGCGCGGAGATCCAGCGCCGCCTGAACTCCGTGCTCCGGGACCGGCGCTACAAGGACGTGGGAGCCATCCGGGTCTTCATGCACCCGGAGGTGCTGGCCCGGCTCCGCAACGAGGATTCCCAGCTTCTGGACGAGCTGGAAAGCAAATACAATCACGAACTGAGTTTCCGGATCGACCCGCTGCTCCATTTCGAGGAGTTCAAACTGGTGGACCCCGATACCGGGACGGAATTGAAGTGAGGACTTTTTCGGGAAAATCGTCTTTTTTTCGGTTTTTTTGGTTTTTACACTTGACAACGGCCCGGAGTGACATATACTTTATATAAAAAGGCCGTCGTCGTCACGGTCGTTTCAGAAAGGATATTATGACAAGACTGCTGATCGTCGAGTCTCCGACCAAGGCCCGTACCATCGGAAAAATGCTCGGCAAGGATTTCATGATCGTCGCCTCGATGGGGCATATCCGCGATTTGCCGGAGCATGAGCTCGGCGTGGATATCGAACACGGGTTCGCCCCCAGATATGTGGACACCCCCCGCAGCCGTTCCGTGGTGAAACAGCTCCGGGAGTGCGCGGCCAGGGCCGACGAGATCTATCTGGCCCCCGACCCGGACCGGGAAGGGGAGGCCATCGCCTGGCATATCCACGAAGTGCTGAAAAACAAGACCAAAGCGCCTTTCTACCGGGTGACCTTTCACGAGATCACCCGCTCCGCCATCGAGCAGGCTCTGCGCAACAAGGGGCAGATCGACCTCAATCTGGTGGACGCCCAGCAGGCCCGGCGGGTCCTGGACCGCATCGTGGGCTATCAGGTGAGCCCGCTCCTGTGGACCAACGTCAAGAAGGGCAGCAGCGCCGGGCGGGTCCAGTCCGCCGCGCTCCGCCTCGTGGTGGAACGGGAGCGGGAGATCGCCGCTTTCGTGCCGAAGGAGTATTGGGTCTTCACCATCCTGTTCGGCGCGGAAGCAGGGCTTTTCAGGAGCAAGCTGTTCAAGATCGACGGCAGGGATTTCACCGTTCCCGACGAGAAGGGCGCGCTGGAACTGGAGCAGAGCGTCCGGGCCGGGAGCACCCCCGTCATCGCCGCCATCACCGCCCAGGAGCGCCGCCGGACTCCCCCGCCGCCCTTCACCACCAGCACGCTTCAGCAGAGCGCCAACACCGTCCTGCACTACACCGCCACCAACACCATGCGCTACGCCCAGCAGCTCTATGAGGGCGTGGAGCTGGGCAGCAGCGGGCCGGTGGGTCTCATCACCTACATGCGTACCGATTCGGTGACCGTGGCCCGTGAGGCTCAGGTCGCCGCCGCGGCGTTCATCCGCTCCACCTGGGGGCCGGAATACGCGCCCGAAAAATTCAACTATTTCCGGAACAAGGCCGCCGCTCAGGAAGCCCACGAGGCGATCCGTCCCACCGACGTCACCCGGACCCCCGAGTCCCTGGCCCCCTATCTGGATCCTCCCCAGCTGAAACTCTACACCCTCATCTGGAAGCGTTTCGTGGCCAGCCAGATGACCCCCGCCCGGCAGCGGCTGACCACCGTCGATGTGGAGATCCGCGGGGCCGACGGGCGGCTCTTCGACTTCCGTTCCACGGCCACGGTCACCCTCTTCCCCGGCTTCACCCGGCTCTGGGAGGAAAACAGCAAGGACCGGGAGGAAAAGGAAAATGCCGCCGTTCTGGGCCGGCTCCGGGAAGGGGAACAGGTCACGATCCGGAAGTTCGACAGGGAGCAGAAGTTCACCGAACCTCCGCCCCACTACTCCGAAGCCTCCCTCATCAAGGCGCTGGAGGAAAACGGCATCGGCCGCCCCTCCACCTACGCCACGATCCTGCGCACCATCCAGGACCGGGACTACGTCCGCCGGGAGCAGGGCAAGCTGATCCCCGAGGAGCTGGGGTACGAGGCCAACGATTTCCTCACCGGGAAACTGCCGCTGCTCTTCGATATCGGCTTCACGGCTCAGATGGAGTCCAAGCTCGACGAGATCGAAGAGGGGAAACTGGGGTGGATCGACATGATGACCGAGTTCTACCGGCAGTTCGTGCCCTGGCTCGCCGCCGCGAAGGAACGGCCCCAGATGGACGGAGACGTCTCCGGAAAACTGCTGGCCTGCTTCGAGGATCTGGCCTTCGACCCGGCGAAGAAGATCGGGGCCCGGTCTTATGATGACCGGCGGTTCTACCGCTCCCTGAAGAAAAAATTCGACGCCGACCACACCGTTTCCGAACGGCAGTTCCAGGCCCTGCTGGCCATGGCCGGCCGCTACCGGGACCGCATCGACCCCGCGCGCCTCGCCGCGCTCCCCCAGGAGTACCGGGAACAGCTGGAGCGGGTTGCAGCTCCGGCGGCCGAGGCGGCTCCCGCGAGTGCCCCCGATCCCAATCTGCAGGGCGTCTTCGCCGCCTTGGGCAAGGTCGCCTTCGAAGCCCCGGATCCCAAGCGGAAACGGGTTTTCGACGACAGGAAGTTCTTCACGTCGCTGAAACAGCAGTACGAAAGCGGCAAAGCCCTTTCCGAGAAACAGATCGCGGTGCTCAAGCGGATGGCTGCGAAGTACTATGGGGCGATCGGCGCCGAGCCCGGTGTCGCCGAGTTCCTCGGCGGGCAGGTCCCCGAAAGCGCCGGGAAGAAGAGCACGCGCGCTCCGGCGGCGGCTCCTTCTCCCGACACCGCGGCGCAGGCGGCGGCGCTCCTCGGCGAACTGGCCGGGGTCACCGAGTGGGCCGCTCCGGTCAAGCGCGGCCGATTCACCTACGACGACCGCAAGTTCTACGTTTCTGTGAAAAAGCAGTTCGATGAGGGCAAAAGCCTGAGTGCTAAACAGATGGCGGCCCTCGCCAGACTTGCGGAAAAATATCGCGAAAAAACGGACAAGCAAAAATAGGAAGAAAGATCATGGCGGAAGAAAAAAAGGAAGTCGAACAGACTCAGGCCGGCGCCGAAAGGGAAGTCGAACAGACCCAGACCGGAGCCGAAGAGAAACAAGGCAAGGAAGGCAAAAAGCCCTTCAATTGGCGGAAGACGCTCCGCATCGCCGGCTGGACGGCGGGCGGGATCGTGGCGGTGCTGATCCTGGCCTTCATTTTCCGGGATCCCCTCATCGAACTGGGCGTCAAGCATGTGGGCTCCTTCCTGACCGGGACCAAGGTCACCATCGGCAGTTTCAAGACCACGCTGAAGGGTTCCGTCGAAGTGCGGGACTTCAAGGTGGGCAACCCCAAGGGATATCATAAGGAAAACGCCATCGAAGTGGGCAGCGTCAGCGTCAAGATAGACGTGGGGACGCTCCTCAAGGAAGAGCCCATCGTGGAACATGTGATGGTCAAAGGGGTCCGGATCGACATGGAGGTCAAGGGGACGCAGAGCAATCTGACTGAGATCCAGGCCAATCTCGAAAAGGTCGTCGGCCAGGAAGAGGCCGCCGCCAAGAAAAAGAAGAAGTCCGGATCCGGGCCTCAGCCGCTCATTCAGAAGATCGCCCTCGAGGATATGCGTCTTTCCATGTCCAGTTCCACCCTCAAGAGTTCGGTCCCGATCCCCATCGCTCCCATTTATCTGAAGAATGTCGGCGGCAAGGGATCCTCGCTGCACGAAACTTTGCTCACGCTCTTCAAGGTGCTGGTCAAGACCGCGGATACGACGGGCGGGACCATCATGGGGGGCGTCGATGCCGTGGGCAATGCCGGGAAGAAGGTTTCCGACGGCATCAAGAAGCTGTTCAAGTAAGGGGGGCCGATCCCCGCGGAAAACAGGAATTTCGAAGTCGAGCAGAAGGTAAAAGAGATGTTTTATTACGACGTTTATCCGAAGGTGGTCCCGGCGGATGAGGTTTCCGAGATCCGGATCCGGCCCCGTTACGGCCATGCCGCGTTCCATCCGGAACGGGAGATGAAGGTCACCCATTCCCCCTATGACCGGACTTCTCCCCTGAAAGAGATCCCCTGGCGCATGGACGGGGAAACTCTGGTGTTCGAGCTCCTTTTCGAGTCCGAGCAGGAGCACTGCATCACCGTCGAGGAAACCACGCCCAAGGGCGGCGTGAGGAAGATCGGGTTCCGGCTCTACTCCCTCGCGCCCGACTGGTACGCCCTGCGCCCCTTCAAGGGGGATATCCACCTGCACAGCACCCGGTCGGACGGCAGCGAGGAGGGCCGCTACATAGCCGCCCGCTACCGGGAAGCCGGATTCGACTTCATGGCCCTCACCGACCACCGGCTCTACGAGCCCTCCGTCGAGGTCCGGGATTACTGGAAAGAGATCAATCCCGACTTCAAGCTCTTCCCCGGCGAAGAGGTGCACTCTCCCGACAATCTGGTCCATATCGTGAACTTCGGCGGCTCCCGGAGCGTCAACGCCCTCTACCGCGAGGACGAAGAGAAATACCGGAAAGAGGTGGCCGCCATCGCGGAAAGCATCCCGGACAAGATCCCCGGCAAGGACTACTTCCCCGTGGCCGCCTCCGAATGGGTCTTCGGCAAGATCCGCGAGGCGGGGGGCCTGGCCGTCTTCTGCCATCCCTACTGGAACGTCGCCGCCGGGAACGTCAACCCCGAGTGGGTCAACGACGAGATCCTCAGACGCCGGAAATTCGACGCCTACGAGGTGATCGGCGGCTTCTACCGCTGGCAGTACCACTCCAACAACCTTCAGGTCGTCCGCTACTACGAGGAACAGGCCAGGGGGAACGTTTTTCCGGTGGTGGGCGTCAGCGACTGCCACGGCGTGGACAGCTTCCCCTTCGATCCCGGTGTGTCCCGGCAGGGCCGGATGACTTCCGACAGTTCCGACGGCGATCTCTTCGACTGGTACTACACCATCGTCCTCGCCGAGGAGTGCGAACTGCCCTCTCTCATCGCCAATGTCAAAAAATGCAACAGCATGGGCGTGTGTGCGCCTTCCGGCGAACGGCCCGAACTTTTCGGTTCGTTCCGGGCGGTGAGGTACGGTCACTTCCTGCTCCGGGACTATTTCCCCCAGCTCCGCGATTTCGCCGCGGTGGAAGGTTTGCTCATGCAGCACCACCTGGCCGGAACGGACAGCCGCGCCGCCCTCGAAGCCGTGCGGGGACGCACACGCGAATACCGGGAACTGAGTTTCAAACGCTGAAAAAGCACAAAAAGGAGATGTCATGAAAATCTGGTACTTTGTTCTGCTGTTCTGCGCCGCGGCCGCCGTGCAGGCGGGAGCCGTGAGCGACAGCAAGGTGGACGTCATCGCCCGGATCGTCCGGACCGAATTCAACAAGGTGAAAAATCCCACCCGTCCGGGCAAGTGGCAGATCTACGGGAACTCGGGCGACCCCAAGATCAAGACCAACATCTACGCCAAGGTCCAGAAGGAGGTCAAACCTTTCGAGGCCAAGACGAAGCTGGTCGGGATCCCGGCGCCCGCGGCGCGTGAGATCAACAAGGAAATGACGACCCGTTTCCCCTACAAGACGCCCGAGGAGATCGCCAGGGGGGCCGTGATCGAATCCGAACGGGAATACCCGCTGGCCGCCGTCAAGGACAAGGTGACGGTCCGCTTCACCCGGAACAGGAAAGTGGAAACCATTTCGGGCGAACTTCAGAGTATCCGCGACGGGGGCACGGTCTTCGAGGTCGGCGATCAGCTGGTGCGGCTGTCGGAAATGGTGGAAGAGGAGCGTAAATACTTCAACCCCGAACTCAACCGCGAGGCCCGGAGCAAATTCGCCGATTATTTCAAGGCCAATTACAAGAAGATCGTGCAGAACTACAGGACCCGGCTCTACTCCCGCGAAAAAGCCAAGATGCTCGAGAACGAGAAAAACGGCTACATTTTCTACAAGGGCGAATGGCGCACGGCCAAGTTCGTGACCGATCAGCTCATCGTCTATTACAAGAAGAACACGGACAAGCGTCTGCAGGTCGAAAAGACCAGCTTCGGGTCCAGAAGGTACGTGGCGCCCAAGAAGGAGAAAAAGTGACGCTGCGGCAGTCGTCATGGAATTCCGCTGGACCGTTTTCAACGGCGTCGAAATAGCTCCGGAACGGGCGGCTGCCTTTGCCGGCGTTCCCGGGGAGATCGACGGAGTCGCCGGGGAACCGGCTGTGTTTTCCGACTTCCTCTTTTCCCGGCCGACGGCGCCGGAAGAGCCCGAAAGCGCCCTTTTCATGTGCCGTTTCACGGCGGAAAAGGCGGGTTTTCTCGCTTTCGGCGTCGGGGCCTGTTATTTTTGCCGGCTCTACCTCAACGGTCGGCTGCTCCTGGACAACGGCGAATGGGGCAACAAGCCCTGGCCCATCCCGCCGCGCCCCGAGAATTTCACCGTCCCCGCGCCCGTCAGGGCAGGGGAAAATCTGCTGGTCGTCACGGTGAAGTCGGCTCCGGGGGAGCCGCTGCAGCTGGCCTTCCGGGCCGGGGAATTTCCGGGGATCGGGGAGTGCGTCCCTTCGGCCGCCAATTTCACCGCTTTGAGCCAACTGCCCGCCTACCCGCCTGAGGGGACGGAAGCGCGGAAGCGCGCCCGGATGCTCATTCAGAACGGCGTCAGGAACATGCGCAATCCCGTCTTCAACCCCTATGCCGTCGATCCCGCTCTCGACGGGGAAAAATTGCGCGAACTCGAGGAGCGTTACCCCATCCTCCTCTTTTACGAGCGGGCCCTGGACCGGATCAGGGAAGACCTTTCGCGCACCGTGCCGCGGAAGGATGAGGTGATCTTCTGGCACCTCTACAACATGGGATACGTCATCAAGACCCCGGAGCTCTGCTTCGGGCTGGACTTGAACCACCGCCGGGCGGGGGAGCTGGAGCCCTTTCTGGACTTTCTGCTGACCACCCACAACCACGTGGACCATTACGATCCGACCCTTTTCGGCCGGATGAGCGGTGCGGGCAAAAAAGTCGTGAGCAACTTCCACCCCGCGCCGGGATTCCACCGCCCGCCGCAGACGCTGGAACTCGGCGGCGTGAAGATCCACACCCGGGAAACCGACCACAACCCCACGCTGCAGAAGTTCGTGACCACCTATTACATCGAACTGCCGGGGTGTCCCGTCTTCGCTTCCGGGGATTCCCGGAACGTGGAACAGCTGGAACCCGCGGGCGACGTGGCGGTGTTCATCCCTCACCCCCGCGTGGGGCTCAAGGTGCCCGAGGCGGCGGCGAAATTTCACCCCCGCTGCATCCTCTACTCGCACTTCCTCGAAATGCGCCATTGCCCGCCGACCCCCTGGTACGCCGTGCCCTACGACCTGCTGGACGAAGAGATGGCAGGCGTCAGACGCACCGGCTGTGCCGCACTGGCTCCTCTGTGGGGCGAAAAACTGGTCTGGAACGTCCGGCGGGGCGCTTTCGTCTGAAGTCCGGTCACTGCCGGTCGAGAGGCGTGAATTTGGAAAGGCCCCCCAGCGAGGTTTCCCGGTAGAGCGAGGGCATGTCCCGGCCCGTTTCCAGCATGGTCCTGATCACCGTGTCGAAGGGGACGATGTGACTGCCGTCCGAAAGGAGCGCCATTTCGGCGGCCACCACAGCACGGTTGGCGGCGATGGCGTTGCGTTCGATGCAGGGGACCTGCACCAGCCCCAGCAGGGGGTCGCAGGTCAGTCCGAGAAAGTGTTCAAGTCCGATCTCGGCGGCGTATTCGATCTGGGGCATGGTGCCGCCGAAGATCGTTGCCGCCGCGGCGGCCGCCATGGCGCAGGCCACGCCGATCTCGCCCTGACAGCCCACTTCGGCCCCGGAAATGGAGCCGTTCTGCTTGACGATGTCGCCGATCACGCCTGCCGCGGCCAGCGCCCGGCATAGCTCCTCGTTGCTCAGGGGACGGCTTTCCCTGCAGTAGCGCAGCACCGCGGGCAGAACGCCGCAGCTGCCGCAGGTGGGGGCGGTGACCACCACCCCGAGGGAAGCGTTTTCTTCGGCGACCGCGTAGGCGTAGGCGGCGATGAGGCCCGTCCGGCGGATGTCCTTGCGCAGGGCTCTGGCCTTGAGGTAGACGCTCCGGGCCTTCCGGGCGAGGTTCAGCCCGCCGGGGAGGACGCTGTCGGCCGCCAGCCCCGCTTCGATGCTCGCGAACATCCGTTTCAGACACTCGTTCAGGTGGGGCTGGATGTCCTCGGGCTCGAACTGCCGGGGCAGTTCCCACAGGGGGACGCCCTTTTTCCGGCAGAAGGTCATGATCTCCGCCATGGAGCCGAAGGGATAACACTCGGAAACTTCGTCGGGCGCTCCCTCTTCCTTGAGGGCGCCGCCGCCCGTGGAGTAGAAGCGGGCGCTGCCCGTTTCCGCGCCTCCGGCGTCGAAGGCTCTGAATTCCATGCCGTTGGGATGGGCGGGCAAGGTGATGTCGGGTTTCCACAGGACGGCGGTCTCGACGGGGGCGAGCCCCTGTTCCACGGCCCGGTCGGTGAAGTGGCCCTTGCCCGTGGCGGCCAGACTGCCGTACAGCGTCACCTCGTACCGGTGCGCTTCCGGGAATCGGGCTCGAAAGAGCTCCGCCGCCCGGGCCGGAGCCATGGTGTGACTGCTCGAGGGGCCGTGGCCGATGCGGAAGAGTTCTTTCAGGGATTTCATGCAAAAAAGTCCTATTTGAGGAGTTTCTTCAATTTCGCCGAGAGGCGGACGGAGCAGAAGTCCGGGCCGCACATGGTGCAGAATTTGCCGTCGTGATGGGTGGCGGGATCGCTTTCCTTGATGGCCTCCTGCCGCAGTTCACGGGCCCGGTCCGGGTCGATGGCGCAGGCGAACTGCCGTTCCCAGTCGAAGGCCTCGCGGGCGTCGGAAATGGCGTCGTCCCGGTCCCGCGCTCCCGGCTTCTTCAGCGCCACGTCGGCGGCGTGGGCGGCGATCTTGAAGGCCACCACCCCGTTGCGGACATCTTCCGGATTGGGCAGCCCCAGGTGTTCCTTGGGGGTCACGTAGCAGAGCATGGCCGCGCCGTAAAAGGCGCCGATCATGCCGCCCGCTCCGGCGGTGAAGTGGTCGTATCCGGGGGCGCAGTCGGTGACCACGGGCCCGAGGATGTAGAAGGGGGCGTCCTGACACACCTTGCGCTCCCGGCGCATGTTGAGTTCGATCTCGTTGAGGGGAATGTGTCCCGGACCTTCAACCATGGCCTGGACGCCCGCCTTGCGGCAGCGGGCCACCAGCTCGCCCAGGGTGTCCAGTTCGGCGAACTGGGCGGCGTCGGAGCTGTCCGCGAGGCAGCCGGGCCGGAGCCCGTCCCCCAGGGAAAGCGTCACGTCGTACTTCAGACAGATTTTGAGGATCTTGTCGAAAGCGGTGTAGAAGGGGTTCTCCTTCTTATGCTTCCCCATCCACGCGGCGAGGAGCGCGCCGCCCCGGCTGACGATGCCCAGCTTCCGCTTCAGGGCGAGGGGCACGTGGGCCCGGAGCAAACCTGCGTGGATCGTCATGTAGTCCACCCCCTGTTCCGCCTGTTCGCGGATCACCTGCAATATCTCCTTTTCGCCGAAGTTTTCGCTGCCGAAACGGGCCACCACTTCGTAGACGGGGACCGTGCCCAAGGGCGTGGGGCACTGGGCGATGAGCCCGGTGCGCATGGCCTTCAGGTCGCCGCCGGTGCTCAGATCCATGACCGTGTCGGCGCCGTACTTGATGGCGATCTGGAGCTTGGAACGCTCCGAGCCGGGGCAGCTGGAGACAGCGGAGTTGCCGATGTTGGCGTTGATCTTGGTGAAAAGTTCCCGGCCGATGCCGCAGGGCGAAAGGTTTTTGTGGTTGACGTTGGCGGGGATGACGACCCGGCCGTCGGCCACCCGGCGGCGGATGAATTCGGGGGTACGTTTTTCCTTGGCGGCAACTGTTCTCACCGCGTCGCTGATCCGCCCGGAGCGGGCGATTTCCATTTGTGTCATTTCCGGTTCACCTCGTGTTTAGTCTTCGGTTCGGAAGGGCCGCACCGCACCGGGCTGTCCGCGCCTTCTTCAGAATGACACTTTTCCGGGCAGCTCCCTACGTCGGCATGATCCGAATCAGGTTGCGGGAAGAGCCGCGTTCCGGCGCCTTCCTCCGAGGGGTCGAAGTCATGAACTTCCTCTCAGTCCGTCAGGCGGACTCCCCCGTACCTGCTCCCTAATGTATCACGGCGGGGCGCTTTTGTCAACACTCAAGCGCGAAAAATATGCGTTTTTTTTGCCAATTGCTTGAAAAACGCGCCCCGAAGTGCTATTGTAAGTGAGGGGCAATGCCCCGGTGTGAGATATGTGTGAAAAGGTTTTCTGATGAAAAGGACATTCGTTATCTGTGCGGCACTGCTTGTGTCGCTTGCAGTTCTGCCCCTCGCGGGCGCCCGCAACAACTTCGCTCCCCGGCAGGAGCGCTATTTCCGGATCGGAGATAAAAAGACCCTCGTCATGGTGAAGGACGGGAAGGCGGCCTTCGAGATCGTCCACGGGGGAACTCCCGCGGCCAAATACGCCGCCCGTGAGGCGGCAACCGTGTTGGGCAAGGCCTTCGGATGCTCCTTCAAGGTGCGACCGAAAGCTTCGGGAACGGTTCCCGCCGTCATCATCGGCGACGGGGCCTTCGCGGCGAAGAACGGCATCGACCTCAAAAAACTGGACCGGGACGGCTTCGTCATCAAGACCGCCGGGAACAGCGTCGTCATCGCCGGACGGGACGATCCGAAGGGCGATCCCCTCAAATCCTGCTACGGCTACGGGGTCATGTTCGAACGGGGCAGTCTCTACGGGACCTACGAGTTTCTGGAGCGTTTCCTCGGGGCGCGGTTCTACTTCCCCGGTGAGATGGGGACGGTCATTCCTCAACTCCGGGAGTGGGCTCTGCCCGCCATCGACATTTCCGACCGGCCGGACTTCAACCAGCGCCGGATCACCTACGGCACCCCCGATTACTGCGGGATCCCCGGCAAGGTGAAGGCGGTGAACTATCAGCGGCTGCGGCTGGAGACCATGGGGATCCCCAACTGCCACGGACTTGCCTTCCTGCAGTTCATCCCGCGCTTCGCCAAGACCCATCCGGAGTATTTCGCGCTCCAGACCAACGGTGAGCGTCACTTCGACACCAAGGCGGCCCGGCCCAGCAGCCGGAACGGCCAGATCTGTTTCTCGAGCGGCATCAAACAGGTCATCATCGACGATGCCGAAGCCTTCCTCAAGGGCAAGCCGGCTTCCAGCCGGGGGATCTCCAACTGGTCCTGGTCCCGCTATCCCCGGATGCCCTACTTCAACATCATGCCCAACGACTCCTGCTATCCCTGCCAGTGCGGGAAGTGCAAGGCGTACTTCGACAAGGGGAAGAAAGCCGGAAGCGACTTCATCTGGGACTTTTTCATCGACATCGCCGAAGAGGGACTGAAGCGGAAACTTCCGGGCGAGTTCACCACCATGGCTTACGCCAACTACCGGGAGATCCCTTCCCGGAAGATCCCCGACAACCTGCTGGTCATGCTGGCCATGCGGGGCCCCTGGAATGCGCTCAGTCCCGCCGTGGCGGAACGGGAAATGGCCGTGCTGAAGGCGTGGAGCGCCAAACTCGGTGGCAAGACCTGGCTCTGGACCTATCCCCAGGGCAATGCGGCGGTGATCCCCTGCACGGCGCCCCTGGCCGTGGGGCGCTTCTATCAGGCCTGTGCGCCGTATATCTTCGGCGCCTACATGGAAGCCGAGACGAGCGTCTTCCTCTTCAGTGCTCTGAACTACTACGTTTTCAGCCGGGTGGCCTGGAACAACGCTGTCGACGTCAAGGCCGTCGTGGATGAATACAATTCCCTGATGTACGGTCCCGCCGCGGCGGAAATGGGACAGATCCTCGCCCTGACGGAAAAACAGTGGCTGACCTGTGTGGGCAACTCCGTCGAGACGCCCGCCGGGCCCGTGACCAGATTCCCCTCGGAAATCGAACTGTGGACGAAGTATTACGGCACGGATTTCATCAAAAAGATCGACACGCTCTTCGACCTGGCGGAAAAGCGCGCGGCGAAGGAGAAAGAGCCCCTCGCCCGGATCCGCTTCATGCGCCGGGAGTGGTGGGGGCCCGTGAAGGCCGCCCGTGAAAAGTGGCTCAAGTCGGTTTCCGCCAAGGTCCACTGGACCGCGGTCATGCCGGAAAAGGATTGGAGCGACCCCATTTTCCTGCTTCCCATGCTTTCACGGGGCGTCATGCCCGACGCCGAGGTCCGTACCCGGGTGCGGATGAAGCGTGACGCGGCGAATTTCTACTTCGAATTCGACTGCGAAGAGCCCCGGACCGATGCCATGGTCACGCCCCGGCATCCACGGGATTATCCCCGCATCTGGGAAGATCCCACCGTGGAGGTCCAGCTGGATCCCGCCGGGGAGGGGAAGGTGCGTTATCAGTTCATCGTCAGCGCCGCTGGGGACGTGACGGACATCAGGTTCGTCAACGGGTTGCCCGATCTCCGGTGGAGCGCCGGCTGCAAAGTCAAAAGCGTCATCACGTCCGGGAAAGGCTACAAGGTGGAACTGACGATCCCCCGCAAGGACTTGGAACCGGCCGTTCCCGGCAAATTCCGGGCCAACTTCAACCGCTACCGGCCGCTGAAGGGCGTTTTCGTCCAGCCCTTCTACACCTGGAGTTGCTTCGTCCGGAACTTCGGCGACCTGGAAAACTTCGGCGTCATCCGTTTCGACGGCAAGGAGCCGCCCCAGCTGATCCGGGACGGGGACTTCCGGAGCCCGATCCGGGGTCGTTTCGCCGGGCCCTGGGCCTCGACGAAGCCCTTGACGAAGGACCCGAAGACCTTCGTGTTCGGCGGCGAATCGATGCTGCTCAAGGACGGGCAGATGCTGGTCCAGTATCTGAAGAAGGAGAATTTCAAGCCCGGAAAGGAGTACGTGCTCTCCTTCTGGACGAGGGTTTCGGCGGGCATGGAGTTCAACGTCCGTTTCGACGAAGGCTCCGGGTACGTGCAGATATTCCCGAGGATCCCCGTCCGGGGGCCCCAGGAGTGGATCCGTCAGGAATTCCGCTTCAAGATCAACGAGAATTTCGGCGGCAAGCGAGGCGGCTATCTCAGATTCCAGCCCCACGGCAAAAAGGGTTCCGTCTGGCTCAACAAGGTGAGACTTTACGAGGTCCAGGGAAAATAGGGAGAATTACGGATGAAGAAGACGGGTTTTCTTTCGGTCGCGCTTCTGTTGTGCGCGGTGTCGCTTTACGGGGGCCGGGGTGATTTTCAGCCGAAGCTTCCCCGGCATACCGGCATCGACAAAAGCGTTTCCGTGGAGCTGGTGAAAAACGGCGTCCCCGGGTTCGAACTGGTCCGGGGTTCCTCCAATGTGGCCAAATTTGCCGCCGAAGAGGCCGCCGCCGTCCTGAGCAAGGCCATCGGCGTCAAGATCCCGATCCTGACCAAAGCCTCCGGCAAAGTGCCCGCCGTCATCATCGGCGACGCGGCCTACGCGGCGAAGAACGGCATCGACCTCAAGAAACTGGACCGGGACGGCTTCGTCATCCGGACCGTCGGCAAAAACGTCCTCATCATCGGCCGGGACGACCCCAGAAAACGGCCCCTGAACGACGTCAAGGGCTACGGGCTCATGGCCGAGCGGGGCAGTCTCTACGGGACCTACGATTTCCTCGAACGCTTCGCCGGAGTCCGCTTCTACTTCCCCGGCGAGGGCGGCACGGTGATCCCCCCCTTGAAGGATTGGTCTCTGCCCAAAATCGACATCTACGACCGTCCCGACCACTGCCAGCGGCGGATCTCCTGCGGAAATGTCTGCTCCTTCGACGGGCTCCCCGCCAACACCCGTGCGCTGAACCATCAGCGGCTCCGTCTGGAGACCATGGCCATCCCCAACTGTCACGGCCTGGCCTCCCTCGAATTCATCCAGCGCTTCAAAGAAAGCCATCCCGAATACTTCGCGCTGCAGCGCAACGGTCTGCGCCACTTCGACACCAAGGCCGCCCGGCCCAGCAGCAGAAAAGGGCACATCTGTTTTTCCAGCGGCATCGACAAGGTCATCGTGGACGATGCCGAGGCCTTTCTCACCGGCATGGACTCCAAAACGCGCGGCATCTCCTACTGGTCCTGGTCCCGCTTCCCCAAGGGCGTGCCCTACTTCAACATCATGCTCAACGACTGCGACTATCCCTGCCAGTGCGAGAAGTGCAAACCCCATTGGAATACGCCTCAGGAACACAGCGACTTCATCTGGGCGTTCTTCTCCAAGATCGCCAATGAGGCGAAACAGCGGAACCTGCCCGGCGACCTTACCACCATGGCCTACGGCAACTACGGCCGCGTTCCTCCCTTCGACATTCCGGACAACCTGCTGGTCATGCTGGCCATGCGGGGACCGTGGAACGACCTTTCGCCCAAGGCCCATGCCAAGGATATGAAACGCCTTGTCGACTGGACCGCCAAACTCAGGAGCAAGACCTGGCTGTGGACCTATCCCCGGAAGGGCGACGACGCCATCGACGGGATCCCCGACTACGCGCCCGCCGCCGTGGGCCGGTTCTTCAAAGAGACGGCTCCCTATATTTTCGGGACCTATATGGAAGCGGAAACCGACGTCTACCTTTTCAGTGCGCTGAACTACTACGTCTTCAGCCGGGTGGCGTGGAACAATCAGACCGATGTCGAAGCGCTCCTCGAGGAGTACTTCCGGAAGATGTACGGCCCCGCCGCCGGGGAAATGGCCGAGATCGGTAAAATTCTGGAAAAGACCTGGCTCACCTGCGCGGGCCGCTTCGCCGAAACGCCCGAAGGGCCCAAGACCGACTTCCCCTCCGAGGTCGAGCTGTGGACCAAATTCTACGGTGAAGAGACGCTCAAGCGCGTCGGCGCCCTCTTCGCCCGGGCCGAAAAGAAGGCCGCCGCGGAGCCTGCCGCTCTCGTGCGCGTCCGCTTCATGCGCGAGAAGCTGTGGAACAAGGTCCTCGCCGCCCGGACCAAGTGGCTCGCCGCCACCTCTTCCCGTGACAATTGGACCGCCGTCATGCCCGAAAACAAGTGGAGCGAACCCCTCTGGCTCCGTCCGGTGGGCGTGAAGAAGGGCAAGACGGTCGAAGCGCCGGCGGCCGCCATCGTGCGGATCAAACGCGATGCGGAAAACTTTTATTTCAAATTCGACTGCGAGGAGCCTCATACCGATGCCATGGTCGCCCCGAAGCGTCCGGCGGGGTACGCGCGGCTCTGGGATGACAACACCGTCGAAGTCCAGTTGGTCCCGGCGGGGCAGGGGACGACCCGTTTCCAGTTCATCGTTTCCTCTTCCGGCTGTCTGCAGGAACTCCGGCATAACGGCAAGATCGTCGAAAAGAACTGGCACGGCGGGGCCAAAGTCCGGACCGCCGTCACTCCCGGAAAGAGCTTCACCGTGGAGCTGACGGTCCCCCGGAAGTCTCTGCCCGCGCCCGTGCCGGGCAAGTTCCTGGCCAACTTCAACCGCTGCCGCATACTCAAGGGCGTTGCCTGCCATCCCCACTACACCTGGAGCTTCTTCGCCCGCTCCTTCGGCGATCAGGACAACTTCGGGAGGATCCTCTTCGAAGACAGGAGCGCTCCCCGGCTTTTGCAGGACGGGGACTTCGCCGGTCCCGTCAAGGGGCGCTGGCTGGGCAAGTGGTTCACCTCCAAAAAACCGCCGGAGAAGGACAAGACCGACTTCGTCTTCGGCGGCGAATCGCTGCGGCTTCCCGGCGGGGAGACCCTGGCCCAGTATTTCAATTTCAAGCCCGATACGGAATACTGCCTCACCTTCTGGCTGAAGATGGCCGACAAGACCCAGTTCGACGTGCGCATCGACGAGGGCAACGACTACGTCACCAAGTGTCCGCGGCGGAAGATCGTCGGCCCCCAGAAATGGATGCGTCAGGAATACCGGTTCAAGACCCACGGCAAGAAGCCGACCCGCCAGCCTTACTTGAGATTTCAGGCTTTCGGCGAGGGCGGCGCCGTCTGGCTCGACCGGGCGGAACTTTCGGAAGTCGGCCCCAAATTATAGGGGCTTCGGGAAATTTTGTGGGTGAGAGCTGAACTTGGGATAGGATGAAAACGATGAAAAAGACGGCAAAAACAGCAACTAAATTACGGCGGAGAGTCCTCGGAGTTGAGGTAAAAAGACACAGC